>JAANMY010000234.1_pt1 | contig 80885 bp, 64 predicted proteins | sample 7279691 | NCBI WGS metagenome assembly JAANMY01 (sample SAMN14094543, study PRJNA606508) | bioreactor metagenome | isolation source: A lab-scale SPAN reactor treating ammonium-rich wastewater day 388 | place: Ireland: Galway | collected 2018-02-07 | reverse complement strand
GCGCAACGGCGGCGCCGGGCTGCGCCGCCTGTCCGCCGCCGTCGTCGTCAACTATCGTCGCGCGCCGGCGGCGGGCGCGGCGGACGGCAAGCCCGAGACGCGCGCCGCGCCGCAGGCGCTCTCCGAGAAGGAGATGGACCAGATCCGGGCCCTGGTCCGTGAAGCGATGGGATTCTCGCAGGAGCGCGGCGACTCCCTGTCCATCGCCAATGCCCCGTTCAGCGAACCCGAAACCGCCCCGCTGGTCGAGACGCCGTGGTGGAAATCGGCCGGCACGATCGCGATGGCGAAGGACGCCGCGCGCTACGGCGCCTACGCGCTCCTGCTCGCGTGGCTGTGGTTCGGCGTCGGCCGTCCGATGCTCCGTCGCGCGACCGCTCCCCTCGAGGCGGTCCCCGAGGGGATGGTGGCCCAGGACGCCCTTCCGGCGGCCGCGGCAGCGGCACCCCCGGTCGATCCGCTGGTACGCGCGCGCCAGCTCGCCCGCGACGATCCCAAGATCGTCGCCAACGTCGTTCGCACCTGGGTGGCCAAGCATGAGTGACGCCGGTGTCGCCGACAGCGCGATCCTCCTCATGTCCCTCGGGGAGGAGGAAGCCGCGCAGGTGTTTCGATACCTCGGCCCGAGGGAGGTGCAGAAGATCGGCCAGGCGATGGCGAAGCTCGCCGGCGTGACGCGCGAGCGCATCGAGAACGTGCTGTCGTCGTTCCATCAGGAGGCCTCGACCCAGACCTCGCTCGGCCTCGACGCAGACGGATACATCCGCAACGTGCTCACACGCGCCCTCGGCGACGACAAGGCGTCGTTCCTGCTCGACCGCATCCTGCAGGGCGGCGACGCCAAGGGGATCGAGAGTCTCCGGTGGATGGACGCGCCGGCGGTCGCCGATCTGATCCGCCACGAGCATCCGCAGGTCATCGCATCGATCCTCGTTCACCTCGAGCGCGATCAGGCCTCCGCGATCCTCACGCGGTTCCCGGAGCGTACGCGCAACGATGTCGTGCTGCGGATCGCGACGCTGGACGCGATCCAGCCCAGCGCGATGTCGGAATTGAACGACGTCCTAGCCAAGTTGCTCTCCGGCACCGAGGTGCGCAGGCACTCCGCCCCGGGCGGCGTCCGGACAGCCGCCGAAATCCTGAATTTCCTCGGCAGCGCGGTCGAGACCTCCGTCGTCGACGCGATGCGGGAGGTGGACGCCGAACTCGCCCAGAAGATCCTCGACGAGATGTTCGTGTTCGAGAACCTGCTCGAGGTCGACGACCGGGGCATCCAGGCCCTGCTGCGCGAGATCCAGTCCGAGTCGCTCATCGTCGCCCTCAAGGGCGCGAACGAGGAGCTCCGCGAGAAGATCTTCAAGAACATGTCCCAGCGAGCGGCCGAGATGCTGCGCGACGATCTCGAAGCGAAGGGTCCGGTGCGCGTCTCCGAAGTCGAGGCCGAGCAGAAGGAGATCCTGAAGATCGTCCGCCGCATGGCCGAGGAGGGCACGATCGTGCTCGGAGGCAAGGGTGACGACCAGTTCGTCTGAACTTTCCGCGTGGCAGCGCTGGGAGCTCGCGGCGCTCGACGAGCGTGCCGAGCCCGATCCCCTGGCCCAGCAGGCCGCGCTGGAGCGGGCGCGGTCCGCCGCCGTCGAAGCCGGCCATGCCGCGGGCTACCGCAGCGGCCTCGCCGCCGCGGGCGCCGAGCGGGATCGCTTCGCGATGCTCGGCGCGTCGCTCTCCGGCCAGGCCGCAGAGCATGCCCAGCGCCTCGCCGACGAAGTTCTCGACTTCGCGATCGCCGTCGCGCGGCACCTCGTCGGCGAGGTCCTGTCGGTACGCCGCGAAGTCGTGTTGCCGGTGGTCACCGAGGCCCTCCGCGCCCTGCCGCAGGCGTCGCGACAGGTGCAGATCGCGCTCCACCCCGATGACGTCGAGCTGGTGCGGGCCCACCTCGCCGACCGGCACGCCGACCGGACGATCGACCTGGTCGCCGACACCGCCATCGCGCCCGGAGGCGTCCGACTCGACGCCGAGCAGGCCGAGGTCGACGCGACCCTCACGACCCGCTGGCGGCAGGTGCTCGCCGGCCTCGGGCGACACGATGACTGGCTCGACTTCGCCTGACTTCGGCGAGCGCTGCGCCGAGTTCCTGCGCCATTGCCGGGCGCAGGTCCACGCGACGCCGGCGATCGAGGCGCGCGGCAAGCTCACACGCGTGGCGGGACTCGTCCTCGAATCGGTCGGGCTGAAGCTTCCGCTCGGGACCGCGTGTTCGATCGCGCTGCGCGGAGGCGGAAGCATCGAAGCGGAAGTCGTGGGCTTCTCCGGGGATCGTCTGTTCCTGATGCCGACCGGCGACATCGCGGGCATCGCGCCCGGCGCCACGGTCCGTGCGGTCGCTCCCCGCCCGCTCCGACCGCGGTTGGGCGTGACGCCGGTGCCGGCGCGGCGGTCGACCGACCACGCGAAGCGGTTGCCGGTCGGCGCGGCGTTGCTCGGGCGCGTGGTCGACGGCGCCGGCCATCCCCTCGACGGCCGGGGTCCGATCGTCGATGCCGAGATGCGCTCGATTGCCGCGCGCCCGATCAACCCGATCGCGCGCGCTCCGATCGTCGACACGCTCGACGTCGGCGTTCGCGCGATCAATGCGCTGCTCACGGTCGGGCGCGGACAGCGGCTCGGTCTGTTCGCCGGGAGCGGCGTCGGCAAGAGCGTGCTGCTCGGCATGATGGCGCGCTACACCTCCGCGGACGTGATCGTCGTCGGTCTGATCGGCGAGCGCGGCAGGGAGGTCAAGGAGTTCATCGAGCACATCCTCGGCCCCGAGGGTCTCGCGCGCGCCGTCGTCGTCGCGGCACCGGCCGACACTCCGGCGCTGATGCGCCTCCAGGGCGCCGCATACGCGACGACGATCGCCGAGCAGTTCCGCGACCAGGGCGAGGACGTGCTGCTGATCATGGATTCGCTCACGCGCTTCGCGATGGCCCAGCGCGAGATCGCGCTGGCGGTCGGGGAACCGCCGGCGACCAAGGGCTACCCGCCGAGCGTGTTCGCGCGCCTGCCGCAACTGGTCGAGCGTGCCGGCAATGGTCGCGAAGGCGGGGGCTCGATCACGGCGTTCTACACGGTGCTGACCGAAGGCGACGACCCGCAGGATCCGATCGCGGACGCGGCGCGCGCGATCCTCGATGGCCACATCGTGCTGTCGCGTTCGCTGGCCGAACAGGGTCACTATCCGGCGATCGACATCGAGCAGTCGATCAGCCGGGCGATGCACCAGCTCGTCGCTGCTTCGCACCTCGCCCGGGTCCGCCGGTTCAAGCGTCTGGCCGCGCGCTACGAGCGCAATCGCGACCTGATCAACGTCGGCGCCTACACCTCGGGGGCCGACCCCGTGCTCGACGAGGCGATCGCGCTCCACGCCGGACTGGAACGATTCCTGCAACAGGACATGGCCGAGCGTGTGGGGATCGCCGAAGCGATCCACGGGCTCGAAGCGCTCTTCGAGCCCGACACCCCATGACTGCACCTTCCCGCCCCTGGCAGCGCCTCAAGGACCTGGCCGAGAACCGTCGCGACGCTATCGGCCGCACGCTCGCGGACGCGACCGCGCGCCGCGACGGCGCGAAGTCGCGTCTCGCGATGCTGCTCGACTACCGAAGCGAGTACGAAGCGCGACTCAATCGCGCCACCCTTGCCGGCATCGACGCAGGGAGACTGCGGAATTTCCACCGCTTCCTCGCCCAGCTCGATCAGGCGATCACGCAGCAGGAGTCGCAGACCGCCGCAGCGCAGTCCTCGGTCGAATCCGCGCGTGGCGCCTGGCAGGGCCAGCAGCGCGAAGTGCAGTCCTTCGACACGCTCGGCAAGCGCGCCCGAGCGGCGCACGCGACGCGTGAACGTCGACAGGAGCAGAAGGAGCAGGACGCGTACGCGAGCACCCCGCGGGCGGTCGCGCCCGCCCTCTCCAGGGAGAGCCGATGATGATGTCCGCCGCCCCCGGCGCAGCCACGGAGTCCGTCCGCGGCCACGCCCCGCTCGCCGGATCGCAGGACGTTCCTGCCGACCCGCTGGTCGCCGCCCTGTTCGATGCGGCTCTCGAGATCGCGCTGGGCGAGATCGATGCGGCGCGCTCGTCTCGCGACGATTCGCCCGTGGTGCCGCCGTCCGATCGCGCCCCGCCTGTGCGCGGCGAATGCGCAGGTGTTCGCTCCGGGCGTGACGATCACGCCGGCCGGCTGTTCGGCGGCGATGACCGCCCGGTTGAGCGATTCGAGTCCGGCGCCCGTGTCGTCGACCGGGCCGGGTGCGACGATCGCGCAGCCGATCGGCCCGGACGCGACCGCCACCTGCATGAGCGCGTCGACTCTGCCACCGCCGCAGGCGTCGATCCCTGGCAAGCGATCGCGGCATGGCGCGAAGCCCTGACGCACGGCGCGGCGACGCTGCCCGCGCCGCCCGCATCCCCTTCCGCGGCGACATTCGAGCGCGCCGTCGGCTCACCTACGACGATGGCGCAGACCGAGGCACCCGGCGAACCGCGGCGTCGCCTGCACGACGACGCGGTCGTTGCCGGCGCCTGGCCGCTCGCCGCCGACGGCGGACGGAAGCCGGAGGCGAGCGTCGAGGTGCCCGTCGAAGCTGGGGTTTCGGGCCACGATCAGTCCCGGCTGCGCGACGCGAGCCCCGGCCCGACGAAGTCGAGCACCGCGGCGAACGACGAGCGCCCCGTCTCGCCGTCGACGGAGCGCGCCGCCGCGAATGCGGTACCCACGGTGGCGCCTTCGCTCCCCGACCGGGTCGCGACCTCGGCGAACGCCTCGATCGCCGCTCCGATCGGTTCGCCCGGCTTCGCACCTGCGCTCGCGGAACAGGTCGTACGGCTCGTCGCGCTCAAGTGGGATCGGATCGAGCTCGCCGTCCATCCGGCGGAACTCGGGCCGATCGGTCTGTCGGTCGCCGTGAACGGAAGCGACGTGCAGGTCGTGGTGACCGCAGTGCAGCCCGATGCGCGCGCAGCGTTGAATGAGTCGCTTCCCGACCTGCGCTCGGCGCTCCAGGAGGCCGGGATCGCGCTCGGCGACGCGAGCGTCCACGACGGCCGCACATCGCGCGACGACCGACCGACGTCGCCGACCCCGGCGCGCGACGTCGATGCCGACGACCCGCCTGTTGCGGCCTCCCGGGTGTTCGAGACGCGCCGCGGCCTGGTCGACCTCTATGTCTAGGGGAAGCGCTGCGTAACCCCACGGCAAGCGCAGCGTCGTGGCGCCGTCTGCACGTGACGCACGCGGGCGTGACGGCGCGTCCGGGCAAGGGAATGTCGTCTCGCTTCCCCCGATGCGCTCCGCGCCTGCGTCGCCGTTCGCTGCGCCTTCCTGGGCGGTCGCCGTCCCGACCGACGAACAGCACCCGATAGCGCCCCGTATTCGACCGATCGGACCGATGGCGCATTCCCCACACTCGAAACCGGACTCCGCCGATTGCCATGGCCAAAACCGCGCCCCCCCCCGCTCCGCCCGCCGCCGCGGGCGCACCGAAGAAGTCCCCCCGCAAGCGACTGCTGCTCGCGGTCGTGTTGTCGCTCGTCCTCGCGGCCGGCGCAGGCGGCGGCGGGTGGTGGTGGTGGTCGCAGCGACCCGCCGCAACGGCCGACCGGGCGACAGTCGACGAGCAGCGCGCGACGAAACCGCCGGTCTTCGTGACGCTCGAACCGTTCACCGTCAATCTGCAGGAGGAGAACGGCGACCACTACCTCCAGTTGCAGGTCGTCTACCGGGTCACGGACGACAAGGCGACCGAGCTACTCAGGGTCTACATGCCGGTCCTGCGGGATCGCGTGCTCACCCTGCTCGCGTCGAAGCGCCCGAGCGAGCTCAACGTGCCGGAAGGCAAGACGAAACTCGTCGGCGAACTGCTCGCCGCGGCGCGCGAGTCGTTGCCCGGCGAGAACCCCGACCGCGGCGTCCAGCAGGCGCTCCTCGGCGCCTTCGTCATCCAGTGAGGCTTCCACGATGGCCGGCGAGCTCCTGACCCAGGACGAAGTGGACGCGCTGCTCGAAGGCGTCGACGCAAGCGGCGGGTCCCAGGTCGCGACTGCGGCGCCTCCGGCCGTCCGACCCTACGATCTCGCGACACAGGAGCGCGTCGTGCGCGGTCGCATGCCGGCGCTCGAACTGTGCAACGACCGCTTCGCGCAGAACCTCAAGCCCGCGCTCGCCAGGTTCCTGCGACGCGACCCCGAGATCACGGGCGGTCCGTTGAAGGTCGCGAAGTTCGGCGAGTTCCTGAAAGAGCTCGCGATGCCGGCGAGCCTCAACCTGCTCGACCTCGAGCCGCTGCGCGGCAGCGCACTCGTCGTCTTCGACCCGGCGCTCGTCTCGCTGGTCGTCGACACGATGTTCGGCGGCAGCGGGCGCTTCAACGCGCGACCCGAGGGTCGCGAGCCCACCGCGACCGAGAAGCGCATCGTGCGCAGGCTCCTCGACCTCGTCGTCGCGGACTACCAGGACGCCTGGAAGCCGCTGATGGCGCTCGAACTCTCCTACCGGCGCAGCGAGACGCACGTCCAGTTCGCCGCGATCTGCGCCCCTGCCGACGTCGTCGTCGTCTCGACGTTCACCGTCGAACTCGGCAGCGGGGGCGGCGTGTTCCATCTCTGTCTGCCCTACTCGGCGCTCGAGACCGTGCGCGACCGACTGGAATCGTCGGAGCCGGCGGACCGGGTCGAGCCCGATCGTGCCTGGGGCCGAAGGGTCGCGCACCAGATGCAGCTCGCCGAAGTCGAAATCGCCGCGACGCTCGCCACACGATCGATCACGCTCAAGCAACTGATGAACGTCAGGGCCGGCGATGTGCTCGACCTCGACCTGCCGCGACGCGTGCTCGCGCATGTCGACGGCGTGCCGATCCTCGAATGCAGCTACGGCACGCACGCCGGTCAGGTGGCGCTGCGCGTCGAGAAGTTGCTGTCCTCCGAACAGGACAAGGCCGCCTGAACCCTCGACGCGCGACGGAAGGACCCCATGGCCGAGACCACCCCCCCCCCTGCTCCCGCGGGCGCTGCCATCGCCGAACCCGACGCCGGCCCGGAGATCAGGCCCGCGACGTTCGGAACGCTCGCTCCCGGGCGCGCGCCCTCCGAAGCCGTCACCGGCGACATCGACCTGATCCTCGACATCCCGGTGCAGCTCTCGGTCGAGCTCGGCCGCGCGCGCATCCCGATCCGCCACATCCTGCAGCTCGCGCAGGGTTCGGTCGTCGAGCTCGACGGGCTGGCCGGGGCACCCCTCGACGTGCTGGTCAACGGTTGCCTGATCGCCCAGGGCGAAGTCGTCGTGGTCAACGAGAAGTTCGGCATCCGGCTCACCGACATCGTCACGCCGTCGGAGCGGCTGCGCAGACTCAAGCGATGACGCGCGTCCGAACCGGCGCGGCCATCGCCTGCGCACCGACCCTCGCGCACGCGCAGTCGCACGCAGCGGTGCTCACGGGGGGGTACCTCACGATGCTGGTCGCGCTCGCCGTCGTCGTCGCGTCGATCGCCGCCATCGCGTGGGCCGTCCGCCGACTGGGCGGCGCGCGCGCGATCCGGGGCCCGCTCAAGGTGATCGCCTCGCAGAACGTCGGCGCGCGCGAGCGCATCATCGTCGTCGAGCTCGGCGAGACCTGGCTCGTCGTCGGTGTCGCTCCGGGCAGCGTCTCCGCGCTGGACCGCATTCCGCGCCAGGCGCTGCCGCCGACCCCGGATCCGCGCGCGACGTTCGCCTCGTTCCTGGAACGCGCCCGACCCCGCCGCGCCCCGACTGCGCCATGACGCGAGAGCGCGCCGTCCTTCGCGTCGCCGCCGTCGCGCTGGCCGCCACGGCGGGAACCGCACTCGCGCAGGGCGCCGAGATCCCGATGTTCAGCAGCACCCCGGTCGCGGGGGGCGGCCAGAGCTATTCGTTGCCGGTCCAGACGCTGCTCGTCCTCACCGCGCTCACGTTCCTGCCGGCGATCCTGCTGATGACGACCGCGTTCACGCGCATCGTCATCGTGCTGTCGCTGCTGCGGCACGCGCTCGGCACGCAGAGTTCGCCGCCCAACGCGGTGCTGATCGGACTGTCGCTGTTCCTCACGCTCTTCGTGATGGGCCCGGTCGCCGACCGCATCCACGCCGAAGCCTATGTGCCGTACACCGAGCGCAAGCTCTCCGGCGCGGAGGCGCTGGACAAGGCCCAGGCCCCGCTGCGCGCGTTCATGCTCCGGCAGACGCGCGACGCCGATCTCGCGCTGTTCGTGCGGCTCGCGCGCGTGCCCGCGCCGTCCGGGCCCGACGCTGTCCCGTTCCGGGTGCTCGTGCCGGCCTTCGTGACCAGCGAACTCAAGACCGCGTTCCAGATCGGATTCATGGTCTTCATCCCGTTCCTGATCATCGACCTGGTCGTCGCGAGCGCGCTGATGTCGATGGGGATGATGATGCTGTCGCCGGTCCTCGTCTCCCTGCCCTTCAAACTCATGCTGTTCGTCCTCGTGGATGGATGGACGCTGCTCGTCGGCTCGCTGGTCGCGAGCTTCGGGACCGGCCCGTGACCCGTCCGGGAACCACCTCGTCCCCGCGCGGCGCGACGTCCCGCGTCCGGTTCACGGCACGACGGTTCGCCCCGGAGACGCCATGACCTCGCAGAGCGTACTCTCGCTCGTTCAGGAGGCGATGTGGGTCACGTTCCTCGTGTCCGCGCCGGTCCTCTTCGTCACGCTGATCGTCGGCCTCGTCGTCGCGGTGCTTCAGGCCGCGACGCAGATCAACGAGATGACGCTGTCGTTCATACCGAAACTCGTGGCCATGTTCGCAACGCTCGTCGTCGCGGGACCCTGGATGCTCTCGATCCTCGTCGACTACACGCAACGGCTGTTCGAGCGCATCCCGCAGCTCGGGAGCTGAGTCGTGCCGGGCTTCACCGCGGCAGACGCCGAGCGCTTCGTCGCGGCACTCGTACTGCCGTTCCTGCGCATCCTCGCCCTCTATTCCAGCGCGCCCCTGTTCTCCCATCGCAGCGTTCCGCGTCCCGCGCGCATCGGACTCGCCGCGCTCACCGCGGCGCTCCTGGCGCCCACGCTGCCGCCCGCGCCGGACGTACCGCTGTTCTCGTTGGGCGGGCTCGGACTGATCGTCGGCGAGATCGCGATCGGTCTCGCGATCGGCTTCTTTCTTCAGCTCCTGTTCGCGGCGGTCGAGCTCGCCGGCGATGCGATCGGACTGCAGATGGGCCTGTCGTTCGCTGCGTTCGTCGACCCGCAGAACCAGGCCCCGGCGCCGATCGTCGGCAACTTCCTCGACATCGTGCTGGTGCTGGTGTTCCTCGCCACCGACGGTCATCTCGCGCTGCTCGGTGCCCTCGCGGACAGCTTCGCCCGCTGGCCGGTCGGATCACCCCCAGGCTGGGGCGACGCCGCGACCGTGCTCGCCCAGGGCACGTTCCTGTTCGAGGTCGGACTGCGCATCGCGTTGCCGGTGCTGGGCGTGCTCCTCATGGTGAATCTCGCCCTGGGCGTGCTCGCGCGCACGGCGCCGCAGCTCAACCTGTTCGCCGTTGGCTTCCCCCTGACGTTGATCGGCGGCCTCGCGGCGCTCCTGCTGTCGATGCCGGCCGTGGTCGCCACGATGACACGCGCGCTCGCCGCGTCGCTCGCGCGCCTCGGCGCCTGATCGTCACACCACGACGCAATCGCCGAAGCTCACGACGAACGTCGCACCGAGTCCGGGGGCCCCATGGGCGACCACTCGCCCGCCGTGGCGAGAGACGATGCGGTGCACCAGCGCGAGGCCGATCCCGGAGCCCTCGAACTCGCGTTCGGAATGGAGCCGCTGGAACGGCGCGAACAGCTTGTGGGCATGGGCGACGTCGAATCCGGCTCCGTTGTCGCGCACGCAGATCGCCCGCTGCCCGTCGAGTTCGGTCGCGCGGACTTCGATCCGCACGCGGTCGGCCCGCGCGGTGAACTTCCACGCGTTGCCGAGGAGGTTGACGAGCACCGTGCGGGTGAGCCCCGGATCCGCGTCGACCACGAGCCCCGGCGCGACGTCGGTCTCGACCCGCCGCTCGGGAGCGCCGGCGACGAGTTCCGCCAGGATCTCGCGCGCCAGCGCGGTCACGTCGACGGGTCGGCGGCGGATCTCCGCGCGCGTGACGCGCGACAGGTCGAGCAGGTCGTCGATCAGCGACGACATCCGGCGCGAGGCCGCCAGGACGCGATCGAGGTATCCGCGATGCGTCGCGTCCATCGACGGGCCGGCTCCTTCGAGCACGAGTTCCGTGAAGCCCCTGATTGCCCGGAGCGGCGCGCGCAAGTCGTGCGACACCGAGTAGCTGAACGCCTCGAGCTCGCGGTTGGCCACCTCGAGCGAGCGCGTGCGCTCGATGATCCGCTCCTCGAGCGTCACGGCGAGCGCGCGCAGGTCGTCTTCGGCTTCGGACCTCCGCATCCGCTCTGCGATCGACGTGAGCCCGAACGACACGTCGGCCGCGATGAGTTCCATCAGATCGACCAGTTCGGCATCGAACCCTTCGGCATCGGTCGACGCGACGGTCAGCACACCGATCGTGACGCCGTCGCGGCAGAGCGGCAGCAGGCACGACGACTGCGCGCCGCGCGGCAGGTCCTCCCGCTCTTCCGGCGTCGCGGCTTCGTCGGGACGTCGGTCGACGACCTGGGGACCACCGGTCCGGAACGCCCGCAGGATCGGCTTCCCCACGGAGGCATCGACGTCGGCGACCGACACTGCCCGGAGCCCGTCGAGGGATTGGGTGAAGCAGGCACGGGCGGCTGGCTCGAGCGTCGTCCCCGTCGCGTCGAGCGCGTGGATCCATGCGGCGTGCATGCCTCCGAACGCGACGATCGAGTCGCAGACGTGCTGCATGAGATCGTCGGTGTCCAACTCGCCGGCGATCGCGAGGTTGACGTCGGACAGAACCTCGTGGACCGCCGTTCTGCGCCGCAGTCGCCGCTCGGTTTCGATGCGCGAGTGGATGTCGACGCAACAACCGATCGAGCCCTCGATCTCGCCTCCGGAACCCAGACGCGCTCCCCCCTGATCGAGGCACCATCGGTAGGCACCGTCCGCGCGTCGGAGCCGGTATTCGGTCGTGAACTCGACGGGCGCATTGCGGCGCGACTCGACCAACTCGCGCACGCGAACGCGGTCCGCCGGATGCACGAAATCGAGCCAGCCGCAGCCGCTCACCTCCTCGAGCGTCGTTCCGAGGTACTCCAGCATCCGCGGGCTGGCGTACACCGTGTGCCCCTGCGCGTCGCTCGTCCAGATCATCGCCGGTGCCGCGTCGAGCAGCTGCAGTCGCGCGGCCTCGGTCTCGCGCAGCAGTCGCTCGTGGTCCCGGCGCGTGCTGATGTCCCGGAGGAAGCCTGCGTAGGCGGGCTCGCCGTCGAGCATGATTTCGCCGAAGGCGATTTCGACCGGGATCTCCCGACCGTCACGACGCCGGGCGACCGTCTCGAAGGCGCCCCAGTCCACGGAGCGCGTGCCGGTGCGCACGTGTCGCGACATGGCCTCGAGGTGCGTCGAGGCGAGTCGCGCGGGCTGGATCGTGCACAGTCCGCGCCCGACGAGTTCGTCCGGATGCCAGCCCAGCACGCTTTCGCAGGCGGGGCTCGCGAAGCGGATGACGTTGCGGCGGTCGACCACCAGGATCGGATCTCCGGCAGCCTCGAGGATCGTCCGCAGGCGACCTTCCGATTCGACCAGCGCGGCCTGGTTCGCCGCGAGCCGTTTCAGCATCGTGTTGATTCCTACCGCGATCCGCCCGAACTCGACAGTCCGGCTTCGCTCAGGGACGCGAAGACCGAGATTGCCCTCGGCGACACCCTCCGCGACCTGGACGAGAGCGCGGATCGGCTGCATCAGTCGATGGTGCAGCATGAGCGTCACGATGGCCGTACCGGCGAGAAGCAGCACCGTGAACATGATCAAGCGCACCGTCTGACCCCGATCCGGAGTCAAGATCCGGCTCGCGGGCGCGACCGCCACCGCGTACAGGGGGAGTGTCGTGAGCGGCGCAGCCCCGACGATCGAATCGGCGGCGACCGCGCTCGGGCCACGCCAGCCGGAACGACCCCGCGCGAGGTTCCCCAGCACCTCGTCGCCCACGTTCGTTGTCGCGCCCGCCGCGCCGCGGGCATGCGGGACGATCTGGCCCTGGCGATCGACGAGCATGAGCAGGAGGCCGCCGGGCAGCTCGGGCACGGTGGGACCGACCAGCGGAAGGCGGTCGAGGTCGATACTGCTCACCAGCACCGCCATCAGTGCGCCGCTATGCGCAGTCACCGCGAACGCGAAGGGCACGACGATCCGCCCGGAGTCAAGGTCGCGCTGGGGCCGGTCCCGGAAGGACGCCTCGCCTCGCGCGATCGCCTGGAACCAGGTGCGATCCTCGTAGGTCGCCGGCGGATAGGCGTCCCGCGCCGGGCACGACATGCGTCCGTCCAGCCCGATAAGTGCAATGGACGCGATCTCCGGCCGGAACTGCCGCAGCGTGTCGAGCGTGGTATCGCAGGACGCGCCTCCTGAACGCCGGAACTCGACCCGTGAGGCGAGCATGCCCACCACCCGGGCGTGGTCGCGCACCTGCGCATCGACTTCCGCCGCCAAGTATTGCGCGAACCGCAGCATCTCGCGCTCAGCCCGGGCTTGCGTCTGCTGTCGCTGCAAGGCAATGTCGGCCCCGATCAGCGACAGAACGGGCACGAGCAGTACCGCAGCCGCGAGCGCTCCCCACCATCGAAGTGACCGGACGGGCCGGGGTGGGGGAGGCGTCGCATCAACTGCGCCGTCCGATTGGCCGGGAGCCCGCGCGTCCGGCGCGGAAGACAGGAAAACCATGCTGGGCGATGCCGCCTGGAATTGCCCCAGACAGGCTGCCGGGGGCTACCATCGCGTCAAGAACGCAAGACTTATGCCAGTTTGTACCGTACGTTGTCATTCCCGGTAGGCAGGATGGATACCGGAATGTCCAGCGCACTCGTTCTCTCCGGCGGGGGCGCACGCGCCGCCTACCAGGTCGGCGCGCTGCGCGCGCTGGCCGAACTCGCGCCGCGCGGCTCGCCGCTGCCGTTCTCGGTGCTCTGCGGTACCTCCGCGGGCGCGATCAACGCAGTGACGCTCGCGGTCCACGCGGACGACTTCCGTCTCGGTGTGGCGCGCCTCGCGCGCTGGTGGCGGCGTATCCACGCCGACGACGTCTACCGCACCGATCTCGCTTCGCTCTCCCGCCACGGCATGCGCTGGCTCGCCGGCGTGCTCACCGGCAAGCCCGGGCCGGCGGAAGCGGCATCGATGCTCGACAACGCGCCGCTCGCGCAACTGCTCGGCGGGGCGATCGATTTCGCTCGCATCGACCACCAGATCGCGGAAGGCGTCCTGCGCGCGGTCGCGGTCAACGCGACCTCGTACTCGACCGGGTTCGCGGTCTCGTTCTTCGCGGGCGCGCAGACGATCGCGCCATGGCGGCGCACGCGCCGCGAGGGTCGCCGCGACCGCCTCGGCGTCGAACACCTGCTCGCGTCGACCGCGATCCCGTTCGTGTTTCCGGCCACCGAGGTCGGCGGCGACTGGTACATGGACGGATCGGTGCGGCAGTTGACGCCGCTGTCGCCCGCGCTGCATCTCGGTGCGCGGCGGCTCCTCGTGCTCGCCGTCGGGCAGTTCGCCGGGCAGCGCGTCGCGCCTGCCGATCCGCACGCGTATCCGTCGTTCGCCCAGACGGTGGGCCACGCGCTGTCGACGATCTTCCTCGACAACCTCGGCGCGGACCTCGAGCGCCTGACGCAATTGAACCGGGTGGCGAGCGCGGTTCCTCCCGACGTGCTCGCTTCCCGCGGCATCGCGCTCGGCCACGTCGATGCGTTCGTGCTCTCGCCCTCGCGCGACCTGGGCGAGGCGGCCCTGACGCACGCCCACCGCCTCCCCGGCGGAGTGACGCGCCTCATGCGCGGCCTGGGCAGCACCGAGGGCACCGGAGCGAACCTCACCTCGTACCTCCTGTTCGATCCGCAGTTCGTCCGCGCGATGCTCGACCTGGGCTATGCCGACGCGATGACCCGCCGCGAGGAACTCGAGGCGTTCCTCCACGGACCGGCGCCGCACTACCTCCCCTGGCATCCCCCCGAGCGCGCCTGACCGCCCGTTCTCGGGTAACCCGCCCCGACCGGAGCCGGGCTTACAATCCGGTGCCCATGACGCTCACCCTGACGCTCCCCAAGCTCGACGCGCACCCGGCCCACCCGCCGGAAACGCGCCTCGCGCGCGTCTCCGCCTGGCTCGCGGACACGGGGAAGCGCGACCCCGTGGCAGCGGCGCAACGGATCGGCGACGCGCTCGCGGCGACCAACCGCGTCGTGATGAGCGACGCCCGGCGCATGGAACTCGCCGAGGCGTACTGGGCGGCCGCCTTGCAGTTGTGGCCGAAGCTCGAGCGCGCGGTGCTGCAGGCGGCCCATCCGCTGACCGGCGCGCCGCTCGAAGCCGCGAAGGCCGCCCTCACCCTCGCGCAGGAGCTGTCGACGGCGTACAAGCACCTGCTCGCCGGCGAAGCGCGCAAGCGCCTCTCGCTCGGCGGCTCGCGGCTCGCGACCGCGCTCGTCCACCGCTGCCTGCAGTGCTTCGCGCGGGTGCTCGCGGCGTCCTACCAGTCGTATTCGCCGGTGCCCGCGCACACCTGGCTCGACGCGCACGCGGTCTACGGCTACGCACGCGAACGCGGACTCCACCTCGCGTCGATCCAGGGAGATGCGGCCGAAACCACGCCCGAGCGCATCTACGTGCAGGCGCTGCTGCTCGCGCTCGCGAATCCCTACGGTTTCCACCCCGGCCAGTTCGGCACCGTGCTCGCGTACCTCCAGACCCATTCGCACTGGGCCAAACTCACCGACGTCGCGCCGGTCCATCGGCTCGCGAAGTCGGTCGCGATCGTGCCCGCCGGCCACGACTTCCCGCCGTTCTCGGCCAACAAGGGCGGGGCGATGGACGGCTCGCGCCTCTACCTCCTCACCTTCGATCTCGCCTTCCAGCTCCAGGAGGAAGTCCGCGCGGTGGAAGGCGGTGGCGCGCTGCCCGACGGCGTCGGGCGCGACGCGTCGTCCCGGCAGGCGTACCTCGCGCTGCTGCAGCGGCTCTTGCGCCAATGGGCGATCCCGCCCGCCCGCCAGTTCAACCGGTTGCCCTCGCGTGCTCGCGTGGTGATGTGCGTCGGCTTCTCGGGCGCGTGGCAGTACAGCAGGGGCCGACCCGCCGGCGTGGCGCCGCCCGCGCCGGGCGGGCTTCCGCCGATGACCCATTGCCAGGTCATCAACCACACGCCCGCGGGCTACGCGCTGCGCCAGACCGACGCGACGCCCGCGTCGTTGCGGATCGGCGAGATCGTGTCGCTGCGCGTCGAAGGCCGGCTCTCGCTGCAACTCGCGGTGGTCCGATGGTTCCGCAACACGCTCAAGGGCACCGCGCTCGAATTCGGTTGCGAGCTGCTCGCCGATCACGCGGAGGCGGCGGCCGCCACGCCCGAAGGCGCGCCCAACGCGAGCCCGGTGCCGGTGATCGTGCTCCCCGCGGACGAGACCGATCCCGACGGCGTGCCCGCGCAGGTCGTCGGGCCCGCCGGCGTATTCCAGATCGAGCACGCGATCGCGTTGAAGCGCGGCAGCGGCTCGGGCACGGCCGTGCTGACCAAGCTCGTCGACACCGGTCCGGGGTACGAGATCCACGAGTTCGTGCCGGTCGAGTGATCCGGTGCGGCGCTACGCTCGGGCATGCGTCGCGGGGCTCATCGCGCTCGCCGCGCTCTCGCTCCTGTGGGAGAGCGTGCTGGCGCCGCTTCGCCCCGGCTCCGCCTGGCTCGCGCTGAAGGCGCTGCCGCTCGTGTTGCTCGTGCCGGGCGTCGCGCAGGGCCGGCGCAAACCGCGCCAGGTGCTCGCGCTGCTGTTGCCGTTCTACGTGGCCGAGGCGCTCGTGCGCGCGCTCTCCGAGGCCGGCCGCCATGCCGTCGTCGCGGCGGTGGCGTGCATTCTCGCGCTCGCGACGTTCGCGGCGCTGCTGCTGTGGTTCCGTGCCGAGCAGCAGCGTGCTTCGGCGCCGCGAACCCCGTCGGGCTGAAGCCCGACCCACCAGGACCCCGCGGTGCCACGTCCTCCATGCAGCTCCGACTTCAGTCGGACGCTCTCCGCTTCCCTGTCCCGGGACTCGACCGGAACCCGAACCTCCGTCCGCGACCGTCGACGCAACTAACGACCGCGCCCGTCGGCGTCCGCGCCGGTCTCGGGGGGCTTCGACAGGTGCGCGCCGCGCAGACCCGCGGGCAGCGCGAAGACGACGTTCTCGAGCGTTCCTCCGAGTTCGGCGACCGACCGCGCGCCGAGTTCGCGCAGGCGTTCGATCACGCCGCGGACGAGCACCTCGGGCGCCGATGCGCCGGCGGTGACGCCCACTCGGCGGCGGCCCGCGACCCACGCCGGGTCGAGTTCGGAGGCGTCGCCGATCATGTACGCGTGCACGCCGCGGTTGGCCGCGACCTCGCGCAGGCGGTTCGAGTTCGAGCTGTTCGGGCTGCCGACGACGATGACGAGGTCGACCGCGCGCGCCATCGCCTTCACCGCGTCCTGCCGGTTCTGCGTCGCGTAGCAGATGTCGTCCTTGCGCGGACCGGTGATCGCCGGGAAGCGGCGCTTCAGCGCATCGACGATCGCGGCCGCATCGTCGACCGACAACGTCGTCTGCGTCACGTAGGCGAGCCGCTCGGGGTCCGCCACGACGAGGCGCTCGACATCGGCGACCGATTCCACCAGATGCACGCCGCCGTCGAGTTGCCCCATCGTGCCCTCGACCTCCGGGTGGCCGCGGTGGCCGATCATCACGATCTCGCGGCCCTGCCCGTGCATCTTGGCGATCTCGACGTGGACCTTGGTCACCAGTGGACAGGTCGCGTCGAACACCGTGAGTCCGCGCGCTTCGGCGTCCGCCCGCACCGCCTTCGACACGCCGTGGGCCGAGAACACGACGGTCGCTCCGCGCGGCACCGCATCGAGTTCGTCGACGAACACCGCGCCCTTCGCCTTCAGGCCCTCGACGACGGTGCGGTTGTGCACGACCTCGTGGCGGACGTAGATCGGCGCCCCGTGCTGCGCGATCGCCTGCTCGACGATCGCGATCGCGCGGTCGACGCCCGCGCAGAAGCCGCGCGGGTTCGCGAGCACGACATCGAGCGATTCGGGCGGGGCGGCGGGAGCGGTCATGGCGCAGCCGGCGCATCGGCGCGCCGGTGGCGGAAGCTGTCGACGATGAGGAGGACCGCGCCCACCGTGATCGCGCTGTCGGCGGCGTTGAACGCGGGATAGGTCCAGTCGCGCCAGTGGACGAGGATGAAGTCGACGACATGGCCCAGCAGCAGGCGGTCGACGAGGTTGCCGATCGCACCGCCGAGGATCAGCGCGAGGCCGGTGCAATAGACCCGCCCGCCGCCCTGCCGCAGCAGCCACACGATGAAGATCGACGCCGCGACCGCGACGACGGTGAAGAACCAGCGCTGCCAGCCGTCGCCGCCGGCGAGAAAACTGAACGCCGCGCCGGTATTGAACGCCAGCACGATCGACAGAAACGGCAGGATCGGGATGATCTCGCCCGGCCGCAGCGTCGACTGGATCGCCGCCTTGGTGACCTGGTCGATGACCACGATCGCCGCGGCGAGCACGATCCAGCGGCGGGTCGATACCCTCACCGAGGCGGTCATACGTGCCTCCGAGGCTCGCCGGCGCCGAAGAGATTCGCGACGCAGCGGCCGCAGAGCGACGGATGCGCCGCATCGTCGCCCACGTCGGCGCGATAGTGCCAGCAGCGCTCGCACTTCTCGCCGCCGGACGGGTTCACCGCGACTGCGAGCGCGTCGCCCTCCTCGACCCGCGCCGCCGAGGTGATCGTGACGAAGCGCAGGTCGTCGCCGAGCGAGGCCAGGGCCGCGTACGCCGGCGCGGGCGCCGAGATCGTCACTTCGGCCTGCAGCGAACTGCCGATCCGGCCGGACTGGCGCACCGCCTCGATCTCCTTCTGCACGACCGCACGCACGGCGAGGATCGACTCCCATTTCGCGAGGAGTTCGGCGCCGCCGGCCACCTGCGGACGGAGTTCCCGCCAGGTGCGGACGAAGAGCGTCGGATCGCCGGGATGCACGATCCGCCAGGCTTCCTCGCAGGTGAACGACAGGATCGGCGCGAGCAGCGCGAGGAGCGTGTCGCGGATCGACGCGAGCGCGGTCTGCGCCGAGCGGCGCGCCCGCCCCGCGGCCGGTGTCGTGTACAGCCGATCCTTCAGCACGTCGAGGTAGAAGCCGCCCAGGTCCTCCGAGCAGTAGGTCGTGAGCTTCTGGACCACGAGGTGGAATTCGTAGCGGTCGTAGTCGGCGACCACCTCGTCGACGAGCGCTGCGAGTCGTGCGAGCGCGTGGCGGTCGATCTCGAACAGCTCTCCCGACGGCACGGCGTCGCCCGCCGCGAAGTCGGACGTGTTCGCGACGAGGAAGCGCAGCGTGTTGCGGATGCGGCGGTAGCTCTCGACGTTGCGCTTCAGGATCTCGTCGGAGATGTTGAGGTCGCCCGAGTAGTCGGTCGCGGCGACCCACAGCCGCAGGATGTCGGCGCCGAGCGTGTCGGACACCTTCTGCGGCGCCACGACGTTGCCCTTCGACTTCGACATCTTCTTGCCTTCGCCGTCGACCGCGAAACCGTGGGTCAGGAGCGCCTTGTACGGCGGGACGCCGTTCAGCATGCACGACACCAGCAGCGACGAGTGGAACCAGCCGCGGTGCTGGTCCGAGCCTTCGAGGTAGAGGTCCGCCGGGAACGCGGTGTCGTCCGGATGCGAGCCGTGATGGGTCGCGCGCCCCTGCGGGCCGCCCATCACCGTCTGGTGCGTCGAGCCGGAATCGAACCACACGTCGAGCGTGTCGGTGAGCTTGCGGTAGCGCTTCTCGTCGACGCCGAAGGTCTCGTGCGTCGCCTCGAACCACGCGGCGATGCCGCGCTCGGCGACCATCTTCGCCGCGAGTTCGAGGAGCGCGGCGGTGTCGGGATGCAGCTCGTCGGTCTCGCGGTCGACGAAGAACGGCAGCGGCACGCCCCACTGGCGCTGCCGCGAGAGCGTCCAGTCGGGGCGGTGCGCGATCATGCCGTGCAGACGCGCCTTGCCCCAGGACGGGTAGAAGCGCGTGCGCTCGATCCCCTCGAGCGCGAGGTCGCGCAGCGTCCGGGCCGGCTTCGCGCCGCGGTAGCCCGGCACGTCGTCCATGCCCGCGAACCACTGCGTGGTCGCGCGGTAGATGATCGGCGTCTTGTGGCGCCAGCAGTGCATGTAGCTGTGGGTGAACTTCTCCGCGTGCATCAGCGCCCCGACTTCGCGCAGCTTGTCGACGATCCGCGGATTCGCGTCCCAGATCGACAGGCCGCCGAAGAACGGCAGTGACGCGGCGTAGCGGCCGTCGCCCTGTACCGGGTTCTCGATGCCCTCGTCGGTCATGCCGTAGCGCCGGCAGGACAGGAAGTCGTCCATGCCGTACGCGGGTGAACTGTGAACGATGCCGGTGCCCTGCTCGAGCGTCACGTAGTCGCCGAGATAGACCGGGGCGGCACGATCGCAGAACGGGTGGCGGAAGGCGATGAGCTCGAGCGCGCTCCCTTTCGCGGTCGCGATCGTCCGCCCGGAGAGCTTCCAGCGCGCGAGGCAGGCCTCGGCCAGATCGGCGGCGACGACGACGTGCGCGCGGTCGGTCTCGACCAGCGCGTAGCTGAAGTCCGGGTGAGCGTTCAGCGCCTGGTTCGCGGGAATCGTCCACGGCGTGGTCGTCCAGATCACCGCGGAGACCGGGCCCTCGGGCGCACGCGCGAGGCCGAACGCGCGCGCGAGTTTCGCGCGCTCCGCCGCGTCGACCAGCGGGAACGCGACGTCGATCGCGATGTCCTGGCGGTCCTCGTACTCGACCTCGGCCTCGGCGAGCGCGCTGCCGCAGTCGAAGCACCAGTTGACCGGTTTCAGGCCCCGGTACAGGAAGCCCTTCTCGAGGAGCCTGCCGAGCGTGCGGATCTCCTCGGCTTCGTTCGCGAACGCCATCGTCGTGTACGGCCGGTCCCAGTCGCCCAGCACGCCCAGGCGCTGGAAGTCGCGCTTCTGGATCGCGATCTGCTCGGTCGCGTACGCGCGGCAGAGTTCGAGCGTGCGCTCGACCGGCAGGTGCTTGCCGTGGGTCTTCTCGATCTGCACCTCGATCGGCATGCCGTGGCAGTCCCAGCCCGGCACGTAGGGCGCGTCGAAACCCGCGAGCGTGCGGCCCTTGACGATGACGTCCTTGAGGATCTTGTTGACCGCGTGCCCGATATGGATCGCCGCGTTCGCGTACGGCGGCCCGTCGTGCAGGACGAAGCGTGGTCGTCCGGCCGAGGCCTTGCGGATCGCGCCGTAGACGTCCCGCTCCTGCCACTCGCGCACCCATCCCGGCTCGCGCTTCGCGAGGTCGCCGCGCATCGGGAACGGCGTGTCGGGCAGGTTGAGCGTGGACTTCCAGTCCGGTTTCTTCGCGTCGGGCATCTCAGGGAGTCGCTTCGAAATAGGCGCGCGCCGCGTCCGCATCGGCGCGGATCTGGCGCGTCAGCGAGTCGAGGTCGGGGAAGCGCGCCTCGTCGCGCAGCTTGCGCAGGAACTCGACCACGATGCGCCTGCCGTACACCGTCTGGTCGAAATCGAACAGGAACACCTCGAGCATCGGCCGGCCGCCTTCCGTCACCGTCGGACGCACGCCGAGGCTCGCGACGCCGCGTCGCGGAGCGCCGAGGCCGAGCACGCGCACGGCGAAGATGCCCTCGAGCGGCGGCTTGCGCTTGAGCGGCAGGTTGATCGTCGGAAATCCGAGCGTGCGGCCGAGCTTCGCGCCGTGCGCGACGTGGCCGGCCATCGCGTAGGTCCGGCCGAGGAGATGCGACGCGCGATCGAGGTCGCCGGTGCGAAGCGCCTCGCGCACGGCGGTCGAACTCGCGCGCTCGCCGCCGATTTCCACCGTCCCCATCGCCTCGACGCTGAAGCTCCGCGCGTGCCGGCGCAGGAGCGCGAGGTCGCCGGCGCGACCGCGGCCGAACCGGAAGTCCGCGCCGACCAGCACCCATCGGGCCCCCAGCCGGCGCACCAGCACCTCGTCGATGAACGCCTCCGGTTCGAGCGACGCGAGCGAGCGGTCGAAGCGCGCGACGATGACCTGCTGCACGCCGAAGGTGCGGAACGCGTCGATCTTGCCGCGCAGCGACGACAAACGCGCCGGCGCGGACGACTTCGCGAAGAACTCGCGCGGGTGCGGATCGAAGGTCAGCACCGCGGGAACGAGCGCGAGGTCGTCGGCGGCTTCGGCCAGACGCGCGAGCATCGCCTGGTGCCCGAGGTGGACACCGTCGAAGTTCCCGACGGTCAGCGCGACGTTGCGGCCGGCGACCTCGGGCAGGCCGCGGAGGAGCTGCATCGAGGGGAGCGCGCCGCGGCTCGACGCCGCGGTGGCGATGCCAAAACGTTGAATTATAGCGGCAGCGGACGACACCCGTCGGATGCGTCGCTGCACGGGTGCGCAGGAACCTTCCCCGGGCCGCACGAGGTGGTCGCAGCCCGGTCAGGTCGTGACTTCCCGCCAGCCCCCCGGGACGCGCGGATGATAGAGCGCGAGGCGCACGCGGTGCGCCGGATCGAGCGTGGCGACGATGCGCCCGTAGCGTTCGAGCTGTCCGCGGTACCGCGCGAGTTCCGCGTCGAGGAACTCGGCCGCGTCCGCGCCCTCGTGCGTGCCGGTCTTGAAGTCGACGATCCAGCGCTCGCCCTTCGCGATGAATGCGCGGTCGAGCACGACGTGCACGATCTCGCCCTCGTCGATCCCGGTCAGCGCCCATTCGCTGCGCGAATCCTCGTGCGCGGGGTCGAAGAGCCAGCGCCCGCGCGGGTCGGCGAGCGTCGTCGCGACCGTAGCGAGGGCCTCGGAGGCCTCCGCGGCCGCTTCGCCGGGCAGGGCTCCTTCCGCGATCAGGACCGTTTCGAGGCGCGCGCGCTCGGAGGCGAGCCGCGCCGCGTCGAAACGCGAGAGTCCCTCGACCGCCACGCGCGCGAGCACCTGGTGCACGACGACGCCCAACCGCCGGGCGCGCTCCCGCGCCCAGTCGAACGGCAGCGCGGTCTCGACGGTGCGCGCGGACGACGTCCTCATGAGCGGCGCGACCGCGGCGTGCGCACGCCAGAGGGACGGCAGGCGTTCGAACGGCGCCGGCCGCGCGGTGGCCGGCGGCCCCGCATCGACCGCGCCGGGCGTCGGCGGCGGCGCCTCATGCACGATCGTCGCGTCGAAACGCCCGAGGAAGGATGCGCGGCTCGGGCGCTCCCAGCCCCCCGTTTCCGCGTCGACACCCAACACCGCGACGAGCGCGAGCCTTCGTCTCGCGCGCGTACACGCGACGTACGCGAGACGCGCGAGTTCCGCCTCGCCTTCGCCCGCGGCGAGGCGCGCGAGGTAGGCGTAGACACCATCGTCGTCTCCGCCGCGCGAGCGCGCGAGGCCCAGCATCAGCCCGTGGCGCCGGGTGCGCCAGCGCAGGAACGGCGTGTCGTTGCGCGTCTTGCCGCGGGCGAGTCCGGGCAGGATGACGGTGTCGAACTCGAGGCCCTTCGCCTTGTGCATCGTCATCACCTGCACGCGGTCGTCGTCGCCGGGCGGCGGCGACAGCCTGGTCTCGGCGAGGTGCGCGATGAACGCGTTCCAATCCGGCAGGTCGCCGGCGCGCTGGTGCGCGGCGAGGAGCGCGAGCACGTCGTCGACCGCGACGAGGTCGAGCGCCTCGGACAACGTCGCCGGCCCGCCGATCGCGATCCACGCCTCGCGCACCCGCTCGACCAGCGGCGCGAGCCCATGTCGATTCCGCGCGGCAGCGAGCGCGCGCACGACATGCGCGATGCGCGCCCGTGCATCGGTGGACAGGCCCTCGGGCGGCACGTCCAGCGCCGCTTCGATCGAGCGCCCGGCCGTGGCATCCGCGGCCTGGACGATCAGGTGCAGGTCGGCGAGCGTGAGGCCGCACGAGGGCCCGCGCAGGACCGCGAGCCACGCGAGCCGGTCGTCCGGCTGCAAGAGCGCGTGCGCGAGCGCCACCACGTCGCGCACCGCGGGACGATCGGCGAGGACGTCGAGATCGACCGCCGAGTACGCGATGCCGGCGTCGCGCAGCGCCGGAAGCAGCGCCCCGAGGTGGCCGCGGTTGCGGGCGAGGATCGCGATGGACCCGCCGCGCGCGCGCGCCTCGCGCACTCGCGCCAGGACGACCTCCGCTTCGGCGGCGTCGTCGGCCGCGATGTCGACCGTCACGGCCGCGCCCTCCTCCGCCGGTTTGGTCGCGATCGACTCCGCGAAGGCGACGCGGCCCTGCCAGGGCTCGTCGATCGCGCCCAGCACCGACGGGAATTGCCGGTTGACCCACGACACGAGGCCGGCCTGCGAGCGGAAATTGCGCCGCAGCGTCAGGCGTTCGACCGCCACGCCTTCGATCGTGCCTGCGGCCATCGCTTCGACGAACGCGCGGACCTCGGCCCCGCGGAACCGGTAGATCGACTGCATCGGGTCGCCGACCGCGAAGAGCGTGCGTCCATCGCCGGGCGACCACCCGGCGACGAGCCTGCCGATCAGGTCGAGGTGCGCGTAGGAGGTGTCCTGAAACTCGTCGACGAGCAGGTGATCGACGCGAAGGTCGAGGCGCAAGAGCGCGTCTCCCGGCGCATCGCGTTCGCCGAGCGCCGCGAGCGCCGAGAGCGTCGCCTTGGGAAAGTCGACTTCGCGCGCACGGGCGAACTCGACTTCGAGGTGCGCCGCGAGTTCCGGCAACAGCGACAGCATCGCCTCGATGCGGGACCACGCTTCGTCGCCGTAGCGGACCGGCGGCAATGCCGCGATCGCCGGGATCGCATCGGCGAGTCCCGGCGTTTCGCGCAACGCTTCGAGCCACGCCTCGACCGCACGGGCGCGAGCACGACGAGTGTCGGCACCCTCGCCCTTGCCGATCACCGGGACACCCCGCATCCTGGATGCCGACTTGCGCATCCCAGAGCCGTCCTTGGTGCAGAGCCATCCGGCGATCTCCTGCCACCACGCGAGATTCGCCATGTCCAACGGCGGCACGCCTCTCTCGACACACGCGAGCAGCGCGTCGCGCAGGTCGGCGTCGTTTGCGTCGAGGTGTGGCTCGCATGCCGCCGCGATGTCGGACACGCGCGCGAACGGCGCCGCGCCGATGATCGCGCGCAGCGTGTCGAGTTCTCCGCCTACCTCGCGCGCGAGCGTGGCTTCCAGGACGTCACGGACCCGGCCCGGTCCGGCGGCGACGAGGGTGCGCCACTCCTCGCGCCGCTCGAGCAAGTCGACGATGCGCGAGGCGAGCGCGTCGGCATCGTTGTCCTGATGGTCGAGGAGGAGCCGCCAGCGCTCGTCGGTCGCGCTCGCCGCCGCGATCGCCGCGTGCGCCGCGGCGCGATAGCGCTCCTTCGGCTCCTCGGTGAACCGGGGCGCGGGCGGCAGACCGCTCTCGAGCGGCGACTGGCGTGCGATCGCCTGCACGAGCGCGTCGATCGTCTGGATCGCGAGGCGCGACGGGTGGTGGATCAGGTTCCAGCCCAGTTCGGCGTCGCGCGCGAGTACGGCACGCGCCAGCGCGCGCGTCGTCCGCTCGTGCGGCGCGAGCGCCGTTTCGTCCTTCGCACCCTCCGCGCTGTCTCCTGCGGCGACGAGCGCACGGACGACGCGCTCGCGCATCTCGCCCGCTGCTTTCCGGGTGAAGGTGATCGCCAGCACGGCCTCGGGCCGCCTCGCGACCGCGAGCAGCGCGAGCAGCCGCTGGATCAGGAGTTCGGTCTTGCCCGAGCCTGCCGGCGCCTGCACGACGAACGAGCGCCGGACGTCGAGCGCTTCGGCGCGTGCGGCAGTGTCGTCGGCGAGGAGCGCTGCGGGGTGCGTCGTGCTCATCCGGCCCCCTCCTCGCCGCTGTCGACGCCATCGCCGTCATCGGCGTCATCGTCGTCGAACCCATCGACCCGACACAGCGCCTGCCGCGCGCAGGTCTGGCAGAGCGCCGCCTTGCGGGGCGACACGAGAGCCTCCCCGTCCGCGAACGAGCGCACGAGCGCGCCCATCACGGCAGCCCAGCGCGCTTCGAGCAGAGGCCAGTCGACCACGTCGTTGCCCTTCGCCTTGGGCGCTGCGCCGACGCGTGCCGCGCCGTCGGCGTACAGTCCGACCGCCTTCGTCTCGCCGCGCTTCAGGCAGGCGAGCACCGCGGCCCGCACCCGATCGTCCGGATGCGCCTCGCGCCAGGCGAGCGTGTAGAGGCCCATCTGCACGGCCTTCGGCCGGTCGTCCTGCCAGCGCCCGGCCGACGGCACCCGTCCGGACTTGTAGTCGAGGATCGCGACACCGCCGTCGGCGAGCCGGTCGATGCGGTCGAGCCGGAGGCCGATGCGCAGCGGCGCGAGCGCAAGGCTCGTCTCGTGCTCCACGTCGAGCACCTCGAACGGCGGGCGTTCGGTCTCGATCGCGAGCCAATCGTCCATCGTGCGTTCGAGGCGAGCGGCCTCGCCCGCGCGCACGGCAGGCGGCAGTCTGCGCCATCGAGTCGCGTCGATCACGCCCAGCGCTGCGTTCGCGACTCGCTGCAAGGTGTCGCGGTAGTTCGCCTCGGCCGATCGCAGCGCGACGAGTCCGGCGTGATCGCGGACTTCGCGCCAGAACGCCGCGAGCGCGGCGTGGATGAGGTTGCCGCGTTCCATCGGCGAGAGGCCGACCTGCGCCTGCGGCCAGCGGTCGGCACGCCAGCGGCAGGCCGCGAGCGCCTGGAACGGACAATCGCTCTGCGCGGTCACGAGGCCCGAGCCGCGGGATAGCCGCTCATCGGAGGCGAGCGGCGGCGCGGTCGCGTCGACCATGCGTTCGAGCAGCGGCCGGCGCGCGAACATCGTCTGCGCGGGCAACGGTGGCACCGGCGCATCCACCGGAACACCGCGCGGAAACACATCGGTCGGCAACGCGGGGCGATCGTCCACCCTGCGCGCGTGGCTCACGACCACGGTCGGCGCCGACTGTCGAAGCGTGCCGGCGAGGGCGCGAGCGAACGCGAGTTCTCGGGCCGGGTCGCTGCGCGGCGCGCCGCGATCGCGCTGCCACGCGATGGGAATGAGCGGATGCGGACGCATCGCGCGCGGCAGCGTCTCGTCGTCCATGCCCGAGATCCACAGCGCGTCGAACGGCAGGCCGACCGCCTCGTAGAGACCCAGGATCTGGATCGGAGCGTCCGCCGACTCCGGCTGGAACGGCGAGGCGGCCACCTGGGCGGTAAACGCCGCGATCGCCGCGCCGCCCTCGAGCCGCGCGACGTCGCGCTGCGATGCGGACAACGCGTCGAGCGCGGCGAACTGCGCGAACGCTTCATCGAGCGCGGCGCGCGCCTGATGCGCGGCGCTCGACAGGGCGCGATCGCCCGGCCAGCCCGCGACTTCGAGCACGGCACGCCACGCGTCGACGAGTCCCCGCCGCGTGGCACGCGGCGTCGTACGCATTCGCTCGCCGACCTCGACGAGACTCGTTGCGAGCGGGTCGTTGCGCCGCGCCAGTTCGGCCGTGACCGCGTCCAGGTCGACGGTCTCGACCGCCCGTTCGAGCCACGAACGCTCGATCGACGCACGAAGGCCTCGCAGGGTCCGCGACGACGCTCCAGGCAGGTAGGCGGAACGGAGCCACGCCGCTGCGCGTCCCACGGGAAGCCTTCCCCACGCGAGCGCGATCAGGTCGGTCGCGGCGGCCACCAGCGGCACGTCAGCCAGCGGCGCGCCGAGCGACAGATTCCAGGCAGCGAGCGTCTCGTCTTCAGGCATCCCGAGGACGTCGATCGCACGCAGCCGCACTTCGGCGCGCCGCGCCGCGAGTTCCGGCACGACGATGCCCACCCTTGCGTCCGGGCTCGCCTCGACGATGCGCCGCGCCCAGGCGAGCGCCGCACACAGCTCGGCGGTGGTCGACGCGTACGCGCCGCGCAGGATCCCGGCCTCGGCCGCCTCGACGGTCGCGCGAAACGCCACGACCGCTCCGCGTTCGCGCAGCCGCTCGGCGAGGCGGAGCTGCTGCGGCGTGGGCTCGATGAAGCCCGCGAACACGACCTCACGCCCATGCCATCCGCGGAACGCCTGATCCACGCCGGAGAGGCGGTCGGGGGCCGTCGCGGCATCAACGGCATGGCGCGCGTCCAGCGCTTCACGGTAGCGCTCGGCCCAGCGCGCGAACGCGGCGGGATCGTCGGCGCCTCCCGCCCATGCGCGCCAGCTCTCGCCGCCGTTGCCGTACGCATGGACGAGTTCCCAGGCCTCGGAAGCGGCGCTCGCGAGGCCGCCGACGTCGAGCGCCGCTATCCCGTCGGCCTCGAGCACCTGCCGCCACAGTTCGGCGACCGCGACCCCGGACAGCCGCACCCGTGGGGCGAGCGCACCGGAGGCCATCGCCTCGCGTTCGAGGTCGAGCACGAAGGCGGGCCAGGGAAGCGCCCGTGCGGAACTCCACGCACGGGCGCCCGCCGCGCGGTTCGCGCGATCGAACGCGCCGATCAGGTGTCGTGCGAGCCGGCGGTTGGGCGTGACGACGGTCGCGCCCCGCGCCAGCGCGCGGTGGAGCGCGTCGGTCATCGTCAACGGGAAGCCGCGGCGCCCGATGGGCGCCGCAGGCTGGCAACGTCGGGTCGTGTCGACTCTACCAGCCGAGGTGGCTCAGGTCGTGACCCCGCGACGCCGTTCCGGCGCGTTCCTCGTACGGGGGCGCCTTCAGTCGTCGCCGAGCGCCGAGCCGATCGACGCCGGATTGGCGGGCAGCGCGCCGAACCTCGGGAGCGACGACGCCGACGCCGCCGCCCCGGTCGGGAGGCTCGCGAGCGTCCCGATCAGCGCGTCCGCACGCGGAGCGTCGGCGCGGCGCGCGGCGAGCTTGAACTCGCCGCACCAGTCCTCGTCGCGCACGGTCGGCCAGACGCCTTCGATCAGGTAGGTCTTCGGGTTGATCGGGGAGAGCGAAGGCGAGTGCCGCCGGCACAGTCCGGCGCTGGGCGACTTGCCGCCGGCGCCCCCCGACGGGTTGCGGTCGTAGTACTGGCAGTGCTGGCAGCGGTCCATGAAGGTCGTCCTCGGTCGAACGGGTTCGTCGTGTCGTCCTGCGCGGCGGAGATGGTCGGATTCGCCGCCCGGGTCGCGAAGTCGGCAGTTGTGGGTCAGGATCAGGGGATTCGGGTGCACGCGCCTTCGTCCGGTTGGACGATCAGTGGCGCACGGAAGGCAGGAACCCGCACGGCGTGGCGCGCTCCGGTCGCGCTCCGCGTGCCACGTTTCGCTCGGAGCGGCCAGGGCGCGGCGCGATCCGGATCACGTCCCCGCCCCCTCCGCGCATCGCGCACATGTCGCGCGTCCGTCGACGGCGCGGCCGGTTGACCCGGCGGCGCCCCGATGCCGAACCGCGCCGTGCTTGCTTCGTAGAAAAGACGGCCGCCGACCGCATCGCTGTGTTGGCAGTCGAGAAACCTGTAGAGGCGACCGGGAAAACGGGGGACCGCCGGCTCAGGCGGCGAGCTGATTGACCACGAGGCGCAGCGGCGCCGGAACGTCCTGCGCGTGGCGCGACGGCCTGCTCGCCTGTGCATCGAGGTCGGCCTTGAGTTCGGCGTCGGCGAGCGCCGCTTCGCGGGCGAGTTCGTCGTCGTACGCGCGACGCGCGTCCGGGTCGGACAGGACCCGGTAGGCGGCGTGGATCGTGCGGATCAACCCGGACAGGTCCTGTCCGGCCTCGGTGCGGCCGAAGTGAAAGCGCTGGAGGACCTGCGCGTACGCCGCCTCGATGCGCGCGACCGACGCGCCGGGCGCGAGATCGAGATAATCGTAGTGGGTGTAGTTCACAACGCTCTCCTGTCGGGTTCGCGGTGTTCCGCTCCTGCCGTCAGGGTGAGCAGCAAACGTGCCACGCGCCGCCGCCATCGCCGAATGCCGCACGCAAGCGACTGATTCGGCGCCGGATTCGATCAGATCACCCGACGAGCGGTCGGCACCTTCCGGCGACGAACGGTCGGGCATGGCCAAGTGACGGTCAGATCATCGCCAGCGGCGTGCGCTTTCGCGGCGCGGGGAACGCACGGTCGAGCGCCGCAACGGCCTCCGGCGTCAGCCGAAAACGGGCCGCGGCGGCGATCATGTTCACGTGTTCGACACGCGCCGCCTTCGGCACGGCGATGACGTCGTCATGGGAAATCAGCCACGCGAGCGCAAGCGTCGCCGCCGACGTTCCGGCTTCGCGCGCGATCGCCCCGAGGTCGTCACGGTGGAGCAGCCGTCCCTCGTCGAACGGCGAATACGCCATCACCGGCATCGGCCACGCGCGACAGCGAGGCATCGCGCCGCGCTCGATCCCGCGCTCGGCCAGGTGGTAGAGCACCTGATTGGCCGCGCACGCCGGGCCTCCGGGCACGGCCGCGAGTTCGTCGAGGTCGCCGACGTCGAAGTTCGACACGCCCCAGCGCGCGATCTTGCCGTCGCGGCGCAGGCGTTCGAACGCTTCCACCGTCTCCGCCAGCGGCACGCCACCGCGCCAGTGCAGGAGATAGAGGTCGATCCGCTCGATCGCGAGTCGCGCGAGACTCGCCTCGCAGGCCGCGATCGCCGCCCGTCGGCCCGCGCGGTGCGGGTACACCTTCGAGACCACGAACACCTCGTCGCGACGGCCGGCGATCGCCTCGCCCACCACCTCCTCGGATCCGCCGTCCGCATACATCTCTGCGGTGTCGACGAGCGAGACTCCGAGATCGAAGCCACGACGAAGCGCCGCGACCTCGTCGCGGCGCGCGTCTGCCCGTTCGCCCATGCGCCAGGTCCCGAGTCCGAGCGCGCTGACACGGGCGCCGTCGGCCAGCACGACCTGGGGAATGCCGCTCATGGCCGCAGCGTAGCGCAGTGAGCCCGCCGCCGCGACGTTCCGACGCCCGACCAGGACCGTGCACAATCCGGCGTCCGCCGGAGAGGCCGTCTACATCTTGCGGACGAGTCCCACCATCACGCCGAAGATCTCGAGCGCACCTTCGGGGCGGATCGGCGCGTAGGCCTTGTTCTCGGCCTTGAGGAAGAACTGCCCGCGGTCGACGTCGAGGCGCTTCAGCGTGAACTGCCCGTCGACGATCGCGACGACGATGTCGCCCTTCTTCGCCGACGCCTGCTTCTCGACGACGACGAGGTCGCCGTCGAGGATGCCGGCGTCCACCATCGAGTCGCCCTTCACGCGCACGAGCACGGTCTGCGACGGCCGCTCGATCAGGTAGTCGTCGATCGTCAGGGCGTCGGACGAGGCGTCCTCGATGCGCTCCGGCAGGCCCGCGCGCACCGTCGCATCCGCCAGCGGGCGCGCGAAGAACCGACGCGTCGGCGCGAGCCGGCGGTCGGGCGTCGATTCGAGGAGCCCCGCGAGCTTGAGCCGCGCCACCAGCGCGGCGACCGAGGACTTCGACTTGAGTCCGAGCAGCCCCCCGATCGACGCGTACGATGGCAGCGCCCGGTGGCGCGCGTAGTAATCCTGCAGCGCCTCAAGATAGGAACGATCGTTCGACATGCTGTTAACATAGCGAACGATCGTTCGCGCGTCAAGTGAATTTTCGACCTGCCGCGCTCCGCGACGATGCCCGCGTTTCCTCCCCGCCCGATGCGACTCTTCGCGCCCGCTCTCGCCTTCGTGGACCTCGAGACCACCGGGACGCGGGCCGCGGCCGATCGGGTCACCGAAGTCGGCATCGTCCGCGTGAAAGCCGATCCGGCCGGCGGCCCACCCAGCGTCGACGAGTGGTCGACTCTGGTCGATCCCGGCGTGCCTATCCCGTCCGCGATCCAGGCGATGACCGGGATCACCGACGCGATGGTGCGCGGCGCACCGACCTTCTCGACGCTCGCGGGAGAGGTTGCGCGTCGGATCGACGGTTGCCTGTTCGTCGCGCATAACGCCCGCTTCGACTTCGGGTTCCTCAAGCACGAGTTCGCGCGCCTGGGCGCCTCCTTCTCGCCGCGCGTGCTGTGCACCGTTCGACTGTCGCGGCTGGTCGATCCCGCCGCCGCCGGTCACGGCCTCGATGCGCTGATCGAGCGCTACGGGCTCGACCCGGGAAGCCGGCACCGCGCGCTCGGCGACGCGCGCGCGCTATGGCAGTTCGTGCAGCGCCTGCTCCTGACGCGCCCGGCCTCGGAGATCGAGGCGGCGGTGAAGCGGCTCCTGAGAATTCCCAGTCTGCCGCCGCAGCTCCCGCCCGACGCGCTCGGTGCGATTCCCGACGCGCCCGGCGTGTACCTGTTCTACGGCGACAATCCGCTCCCCCTCTACGTCGGCAAGAGCACGCACCTGCGCGACCGCGTGGCGGCGCACTTCTGCGGCGACTGGGTGCGCGAAACCGACCTGCGCCTGTCCGCCGAGATCCGACGCATCGAGTTCGAGACGACCGCGGGCGAACTGGGCGCCCTGTTGCGCGAGTCCGCGCTCGTCAAGTCGGTGCTGCCTTCGCACAACCGCGCGCTGCGCCGCAAGGCGGACGCTGGCGTGATGACGCTGGGCGACGACGGCCGCCCGGCGTTCGCGCGGGCCGATGCGATCGATCCCGCCGCGATTCCCGGTGCGTACGGACCCTACGCGTCGAAGCGCGCGATGCGCGCGCGGCTGCAATCGCTCGCCTCCGAACACCGGCTCTGCTGGATCCGCCTGGGCCTCGAGCGGCGCGACGGCCCCTGCTTCGCGCGCCAGCTCGGCCGCTGCGACGGCGCGTGCGTCGGCGCGCAAACCGCCGAAACGCACGTCGCCAGGCTGCGCGCGGCGCTCGCGCCGGACGCGATTCCCGCCTGGCCGTGGGCCGGGCCTGCGCTCGTGCGCGAGGCGAGCGAGGACGGCGCGCGCATCGACGTGCACGTCGTCCGCGACTGGCACTGGATCGGCACCGCGCGCGACGACGCCGAACTCGCATCGCTCATCGAGTCGCCGATTCGACCGGCGTTCGACCTCGACGTCTGCCGACTGCTGCTTCGCCGCTACGCGAAATCGCCCGGCGCGTTCGTGCCGGTGCGGATGGCGCCGCCTTCGATCGACGCCGCCTGACGGTCGCCGCGTCGACGGCCGCCGCGAAAGCGCGCGCGAGCGCCGGGCCCTCACGTCCCTCGCTGCGCGTGCGCGACGATCACCTGCGCGACGCAGGCGGTGAGCTTCTTCGCGTAGGGCACGTGCAGGAATTCGTTCGGGCCGTGGGCGTTGGACTTCGGACCGAGCACGCCGGTGATGAGGAACTGCGCGTCGGGAAACTGCTTCCCCAGCATGCCCATGAACGGAATCGTGCCGCCCTCGCCCAGCGCCCCCGGACCCTGGCCGTAGTGGGTCCGCGATGCGGCATCGATCGCCGCGGCGAGCCATGCCGCGGTCGGCGGCGCGTTCCATCCGCTCGCGTGCGCGTCCGCTTCGAACCGCACCGACGCGCCGTGCGGCGGATCCGCTTCGAGCAGGCGCTTCAACGCGCCCGACGCGCGCTCGCCGTCGACCGTGGGCGGAAGGCGCAGCGACAGCTTCATCCTCGTGGCCGGCCGCAGCACGTTGCCCGCGTTTGCGATCGGGGGCATCCCGTCGGCCCCGATCACCGACAGCGCGGGACGCCAGGTGCGGTTCAGCACCACCTCCGCGCCCTCGACGACCATCGGTTTCGTGCGCTGCGACCATGGAAAGCGCTTCAGCATCGTCTCGCCGAGGATGCCGGCCGCGGCGCGCGCCTGTACGATCCGCTCGTCGGGAATCGCCGCATGGAACTCCGCGGGGATCACGCGGCCGGTCGCGCTGTCCTCCAGCCGGTCGAGGAGACGGCGCAGGATCCGGAACGACGACGGCACGACGCCGCTCGCGTCGCCCGAGTGCACCCCTTCGGTCAGCACCTCGACCGCGAGCGTGCCGCCCGCGAGTCCGCGCAGCGAGGTCGTCTGCCAGAGGCGATCGTAATCGCCGGCGCCCGAGTCGAGCCCGATCACGAGGTCGACGTTGCCGATGCGCGGGGCGAGGAGTTCGAGGTACGCGGGCAGGTCGTAGCTCCCCGATTCCTCGCAGGTCTCGATCATGCCGACGCAGCGCGCGTGCGGCAGTCCCTGAGCCTGCAGCGCCGCGAGCGCGGCGAGCGAGGCGAATACCGCGTAACCGTCGTCGGCACCGCCGCGTCCGTAGAGTTTCCCGTCGACCATCCGCGGCGCCCATGGACCGTAGCCCTCGTGCCAGCCGGTCATCTCCGGCTGCTTGTCGAGGTGCCCGTAGAGCAGGACCGTGCGGCCCTGCCCAGCCGAACCGGTCGCGGGCACGTCGAAGAAGAGGAGCGGCGTGCGGCCCTCGATGCGCACGATTTCGAGCGTGAGCCCGCGCACGCCCTGCGCGCGTACCCAGCGCTCGGCCTGACGGATCGCCGCCTCGATGTGGCCGTGCGCACGCCAGTCGGCGTCGAAGTGCGGCGACTTCGCCGGCAGGCGGATGTACTCGGTGATCTCGCCGACGATCTCGTCGTCCCAATGCCCGGCGATGCGCCGTTCGAGTGCCGCGGAATCGATCATGGTGGAGGTCCTTCCGTCATCACGCTTCGAGCAGGCCCTTGCGTGCGCATTCATCGAGCGCGCGCTCGACGAACGCGCGCGCGTCGGGGTGTGGTTCGAGCGACGCGGCGAGCGCGCTCCGGTCGCGTGTGCCGTCGAGCCGGGCGAGCAGCGCGCGCGCCTCGGGCTCGTCGATGCGCACCGGCTCGTGCAGGAGGTTGATGAGCGCGCCGCCGCGCGCCGCCTGCCAGCGCGCGAAAGCGAACGCGCGCGGACGCGCGCCGGCGCGCGCTGCCACCGTGACGGGCGTCGCATGCAGGACGAGTTCCCCGCCGAACGCCGCACGCACGACCCGGGCGCGCGCCTCTTCGCTGCGAACACCGTTGGCTTCCAGCACCGAGCGCAGTTCGGGGACCGGCACGCTGCCGGGACGGTGTTCCGTCAGGGTTCGTGCCACCAGCGCGTCCCTCGCGCTGCCATCCTCGATTCCCGCCGGCGCGGTGGCATGAAGCGCATCGATCGCCTGCGGCGAGAGTCGCGCGTGCCGCAGCGCTTCGGCACGCACCAGCAGCGATCGTCGGATCGCGCGCACGCGCGCGAAATCGAGATACTGCTCGCGCGCGATCGGGTCGCTCGAGGCGATGAGCCGCTGGAACGCCGGCGGCAGGCCCGCTGCGCCCATCGTGCCCAGGGCGGCTTCCGCGAGGAAGCCGAGTCCGTGTCGTGACGCCTGCCGCACGAAGGTCGTGAAGTAGACCGCCTCGCCTGCCTGCTCCCCGGGGTCGGCGGCGCGCGCGGTGGCATCGGCTTCGTCGTCCTCGGCGAGCCCGACCGCGAGTGCGGCCGCCATGCCGCCTGCCGTCCGCCAGGCGCTTGCGAGGTCATCGCGCACCCTCACTGCGCCGTCGCGCCGTTCGCGCTCCGAGGCGACGCCGGAGGTTTCCAGCCGGACCGCGTCCGCGCCGATGCGGTGCAGGTAGCCGCCCGGCAGCACGCGGTAGCTCGTCAGGACGACGCCCTGCGGCGCCAGACGCTGATGTGCCAGCGCGAACAACGCGTCGCGCTCGGCGGGTGCCATCGTCGAGCCGATGCCGTGTGCGACGACACAGTCGAATGCGCCCTCGGGCAGTGCGGCGTGGCGCACGTCGCCTTCGATGAGTTCGACGTTGGCGAGCCCGAGTTCCGCGGCCGCTTCGCGCGCACGCGCGAGCAGCGTCGCCGAGCGTTCGCACCCGACGAAACGCGCACGCGGATAGCGCACCGCCCAGGGCAGCAGGTTGGCGCCGTCGCCGCAAGCAGCGTCGAGGACATGCGCCGTCGCGGGATCGGCGGGAGTGAGGCCGAAGAGCGTGGCGATCGCGGCCATGCGATCAGGCGCGCTCGGCGCATCCGGGCGGCGAGGGTATGCGCCTTCGTCGGCGGTGATGGGCATGCTGTCCGGAATCGCTGCCGGCGTGGATCGCCTGGGCCGGGCCCGGCAACCGGCCCGCGGCCCCATTGTAGCGGTCGATGCGCTCAGGCCTCGATCACGCCGATCCGCGCGAAGTGGGCGAGGTGCTCTTCCACGGCAGCCACGCGCGTGCCTGAGCCCGCCGCCAAGCCTTCGAGTGCGGCGGCCAGATCCGCTCGCGTGCGCGTGCCGTCGAGAAGCGGCAGCAGGCGTCGCTGGACCGGGTCGTCGAGCCGCACCGATTCGTGTCGCAGGTTGACCACCCACCGATGCCGGCTCGCCTGCCAGCGGGCAGGCGCGAACGCGCGCGGTCGCTCACCCGCGCTGCGCGGAATGTCCACCGGCCAGGCGAACGGAACGAGGACCTGCATCAGGCACGCGGACAGCAGCAGCCGCTCGGCCTGCCCAGGCGCGGCGAGCGCGGAGCCCGGCCCGCTCCCGGTCGCGATCCAGGCTGCGAGGTCCGCCACCGGCTCGCTCGACGGATGGCAGGCGACGAGCCTTGCGATCAGCCGTCGCTGGATGGAGGACGGCGAGCGATCGCGCGCTGGAGGCGCCGGCGTCCGCGGATCATGCCGCTCGACCGTCGAGTTCGACGCCGCGACGTGCATCGGGGCAAGAGCCTCGGGCGCGAGCGGGTGGCCGAGGTCCCGTTCCGCGTGCACGAACAGCGATTCGCGGAAGCGCCGCATCCGCAGATGGTCGATCACGTGCTCGCGCTCCATCCGTTCCGCGCTCGCGAGCCACGCGTTCATCGTCTCGCCGTACGCAGGGGCGGGATGGCGGTAGGGATCCGCATCGGCGAGCCACGCGAGTCCGTGGTCCGATGCTTCCGCCGCGATGTCGCGCAGGAACACCGGGTGGTTGACCGGCGCGAAATCGTCGTGCATCAGCGCGAACGTCTCGCGCTCGACCACGTCGCGGAACTCCTGCGCGAGCCCGGCGGCAAGGCCCGGCTGGTTCGCCATCGCATCGGCGACGCGCCCGGCCATCGCGCGGATCTCGGCGACTTTCGCCACCGGATCGGCGATCCCCGCCACGTGCGGTCGCAGCAGGCTCCAGGCGACGCCGCGCAGCGCGCACCCGGGCAGCACGTTGTGGCTGACGAACGCGATGCCCTGCGGGGCGAGTCGCGCGCGGATCGTGTCGAACAGCACGGCCCGCACGGCGGCGGGTACCCACGAGTAGAAGCCGTGCGCGACGATGTAGTCGAAGCTTCCGACCTCCGAGGGAAGGTCGCGCAGGTCGCCGTCGATCAGTTCGACGTTCGCGAGGCCGAGTTCGCGGGCCATCGCGCGGGCGACGGCGATCGCGTCGGACGCGAGGTCGATGCCGACGAACCAGCCCTGCGGCGCATGCACCGCCATCGGCAGCAGGTTCCCGCCGTCGCCGCAGGCGATCTCGAGGACACGCGCGGTCGAGGGCTCGGGTGCGTCGAGGCCCATGAGCCGCGCGATCGTCGCGATGCGCGCGGGGGTGCTGTTCGCGCAGGGACGGCTGTCGTAGGGCACCGCCCGGTACGACGCGCGGATCTCCGCCGTCGCGGCGTCTCCTGCGGTGTCGTGCGCGCCTTCCTGCATCACGATCTGCGACGGGCGACCGCTGGAGCGACGATGCAGGCGCGCGCGAGCCCGCCCGACCACGCCACGATGGTTCCGCGCAGTCGCGCCGGCTACTTGCGCCAGTAGCCGTTGGCGGCGGCGATCGTCTGGAAGTTGAGCGCGACCACCTGCGACGACGCGATGAGCGCGTCCGCGTCCTCGGCATACGCCGGGCGCAGCTTCTTCAGCACCGAGGTGTCCGGCTGCGTGTACTTGACGCCGCGCCGCGAGAGCGTGATGGCGAGTTCGAATCCCGCCTGCGGCGTGTCGGTGATGAGCGTGGAGAGCCAGGTGTCGGACATGGGAAATTCCTTCGCGAGGGGAGACGGGAAGCGTGACGCGCGCCCGGCGATGCAGCCGGGTGCGGGCGGGCACGATTGACGGCCCGGATGCGGCATTGGCGGCATCTGGCGTCCCCACGGGGATTCGAACCCCGGTTACCGCCGTGAAAGGGCGATGTCCTAGGCCTCTAGACGATGGGGACCCGGTTGCTGCGAATGCCGCCGGCTGTTCCGCCCGTGCGATGACGCGTACACGCGCGGGGCCGTTCGTTCGGTGGTGGAGGTAAGCGGGATCGAACCGCTGACCTCTTGCATGCCATGCAAGCGCTCTCCCAGCTGAGCTATACCCCCACGGCGAATCCGAAATTATACACGGGGCCGGCCGTCGCCACAATTGCGCGCGCGCGGCCCGCCGACACCCCGGCGCGCTGCGCTATCATGCCGCGCGCGCCTCCGCCGATCATCCTCGTGCCGCTTCCCGATTCCCGCAACGCCAAGCCGCCCGACCTCGCCGGCCGGGTGATCCTCGTCACCGGAGCGACCGGTGGTCTGGGCGAGCCGCTCGCCCGCGCCTGCGCGGCCCTGGGTGCGACCGTCGTGCTCCACGGCCGCCACGTGCCGAAGCTCGAATCGCTCTACGACGCGATCGTCGCGGCGAACCATCCGGAACCGGTGATCCTGCCGCTCGATTTCGCGAAAGCGGAAGCCGCCGACTTCGGCAACGTCGCCGCCGCGCTCGAAGCGCAGTTCAGGCGCCTCGACGGAATCGTGCACACGGCGGCGATGCTCGGTTCGCTCGGCCCGATCGAGCACCAGTCGTTCGACGCCTGGCTCGCGCTTCTGCGTGTCAACCTCGCCGCGCCGATGGGCATCACACGCGCCCTCGCGCCGCTGCTCGCGAAAGCGGCCGATGCCTCGGTGGTGTTCACGCTCGACGATCGCGGCATCGCGCCGCGCGCCTACTGGGGCGGCTACGGCGTGACCAAGGCGGGCGTCGCGGCGCTCGCGCGTGAACTCGCCGACGAATGGGAGTCGCGCGCCAACCTGCGCGTCAACGCGGTCGTTCCCGGCCCCATCCGCTCGCCGCTGCGCGGCCGCACGCACCCGGGCGAGGATCGGACCAAGCTGCCCGAGCCCGGCGAACTCGTCCCGCTCTATCTCCACCTCCTCGCAGGCCAGCCGAAGAACGAGAGCGCACGGCTGATCGAGGCGCGCGCCTGGCTCGCCGGGGCTCCTGCCTCGACTCCGCTCGTCGCGTAGCGGAGCAGCACCCGCAGCGCCCGGTGCGCCTCGCGCGAAACCGCGTCGGCGGGTACCGCCCGCGAGCGGGTCCGCCGTTCGCCTTCCGCGCGCCACACGATCGTGGCGGACGCAGGAAACACGACGCTGCCCGCGGCCAGCGCCCCGGGGATCGCCCGTCCGTCGGCACTCAACGCCACGACCGAGCCATCGGAGCGCACCACCATCCCGACGATCGACTCGCTCGCGCGGGCCAGCGCCTGCGCCCCGAGCGCGACGACCAGCGCCGCGAGCGAAGTGCGCAGCGGGAACGAGAGCGGCAGAAGCGTCACCAGCGGCAACGTGACCGCGCACGCGCCCGTGACGAACGCGCGCAACGCGCGTGAATCGGCGAAATCGAATCGGCAGGAAACGACCCGGCGCATCGGCTCATCGGAACGCAACGGTCCCTTGCCGCGCCATCGGCCGGACGGCCGATGCGCCGGCCGTCGCGAAGGATCCGGAATCGTCAGCCGGGCGCGGGAGCCTCGCGCGTGGCGGCCGCGTGCTTCGCGAGTTGGAGCCAGGTGTCGACGACGGTATCGGGATTGAGCGACATGCTCTCGATCTTCCGGTCGACGAGCCAACGCGCGAGGTCCGGGTGGTCGGAAGGACCCTGGCCGCAAATGCCGACGTAGCGGCCCTTGCGCTGGCAGGCGTCGATCGCCATCGCGAGCATCGCCTTCACCGCGTCGTCGCGCTCGTCGAACGTCGTGGCGATCGGGCCGCCGGCGTCGCGGTCGACGCCGAGCGTCAGCTGCGTCATGTCGTTGCTGCCGATCGAGAAGCCGTCGAAGTGCTCGAGGAAGCGGTCGGCCAGCACGGCGTTGGACGGCAGCTCGCACATCATGACCACGCGCAGACCGTTCCGCCCGCGTTCGAGCCCGTTCTTCGCGAGCAGGGCGTTGACGTCCCTCGCCTCGGCGAGCGTGCGGACGAACGGCACCATCAGCTCGACGTTGGTGAGCTCCATGTCGTCGCGCACGCGCAACATCGCGCGGCATTCGAGCGCGAAGCAGTCGTAGAACGACTCGGCGAGGTAGCGCGACGCGCCGCGGAAGCCCAGCATCGGGTTCTCCTCGTGCGGCTCGTAGCGCTCGCCGCCGACGAGGCTGCGGTACTCGTTGGACTTGAAATCGGACAGGCGGACGATGACCTTCTTCGGCCAGAACGCGGCCGCGATCGTCGCGACGCCCTCGGCGATCTTCGCGACGTAGAACTCGACCGGGTCGCCGTAGGCGGCGATGCGCGGCGCGATCTGAGCCTTGAGATCGGCGGGCAGCGTCGCATACTCGAGGAGCGCCTTCGGATGGATGCCGACGTTCCGACCGATGATGAACTCGAGGCGCGCGAGTCCCACGCCTTCGTTGGGCAGGCGCTGGAACGAGAACGCGAGTTCCGGGTTGCCGACGTTCATCATGATCTTCGTCGGGCACGGCGGCATGCGATCGAGCGCGACGTCGGCGATCTCGATCCCGATGATGCCCCGATAGACGTGGCCGGTGTCGCCCTCGGCGCAGGACACCGTGACTTCGGCGCCCTCGGCGAGCGTGCGCGTGGCATCGACGCAGCCCACCACCGCCGGAATGCCGAGTTCGCGCGCGATGATCGCGGCGTGGCAGGTGCGCCCGCCGCGGTTGGTCACGATCGCCGCGGCCCGCTTCATCACCGGCTCCCAGTCGGGGTCGGTCATGTCGGTCACGAGGACGTCGCCCTCGCGCACGCGATCCATCTCGGCGGCCGACTTCACCAGCCGCACGACGCCCTGCCCGATCTTCTGTCCGATGGCGCGTCCGCTCGCGAGCACCGGTCCGGTTCCCTTCAATCGGTAGCGCCTCAGTTCCGAGCCGCTCTCCCGCGACTTCACGGTTTCGGGCCGCGCCTGCAGCACGTAGAGCCGGCCATCGACGCCGTCGCGGCCCCATTCGACGTCCATCGCCCGCCCGTAATGCCTCTCGATCGCCACCGCGATGCGCGCGAGTTCGACGACCTCGTCGTCGGAGATCGAGAAGAGGCCCCGCTCCGCTTCGGGAACCGGCACGGTCGCGGTCGAACGTCCTGCCGAGCGATCGTCCGCGAACACCATCTTCACCGCCTTGCCGCCGACGTTCTTGCGCAGGATGGCACCTCGCCCCAGCGCGAGCGTGCGTTTCGACACGGTGAACTCGTCCGGATTGACGGCGCCCTGCACCACGGTCTCGCCCAAACCGTAGGACGAGGTGATGAACACCACCTGGTCGAACCCCGACTCGGTGTCGAGCGTGAACAGGACGCCCGAGGCACCGCGGTCGCTGCGGACCATCCGCTGGACGCCGGCCGACAGCGCGACATCCGCGTGCGCGTAGCCCTGGTGCACCCGATAGGCGATCGCGCGATCGTTCCACAGCGAGGCAAATACCTCGCGAATCGCGTGAAGTATATTGTCCAACCCGCTGATATTGAGGAACGTTTCCTGCTGTCCGGCGAACGATGCGTCGGGCAGGTCCTCGGCGGTCGCGGACGACCGGACGGCGTAACTGCCGCCGGGCGACGCGTTGTCGAGGCGCGCATGGGCCGCGCGGATTTCCGTTTCCAGCGCGGCGGGCAGTGGCGCCTTCGCCACCCAGCCACGGATCTCCGCACCGGCCTTCGCCAGCGCAGTCACGTTGCCGACATCGAGCGATGCGAGTCTCGCCGCAATGCGCTCACCCAGTCCTTCGTGGGCAAGGAATTCGCGGAAGGCGTCGGCCGTGGTGGCGAATCCTCCCGGAACCCGGACGCCGGCCCCGGCGAGCTGGCCGATCATCTCTCCGAGCGATGCATTCTTGCCGCCGACGCGGTCGACGTCGCTCATTCGCAGCCGTTCGAACGGAACGACGCGCGCTTCCCCACTCATCCTCGACTCCCGCGGCGCATGGATCGGATTGCGCCGCCTGCCGCGTTGCAGCAACGGGTCGCCGGCGCGGCGCTCATTCTACCGCGCGCGGATGGGAGAGGCCGGTTTGTTGCGCCGCGATGGCGCGCGTTCAGCCGCGAGGCAGGTCGCCGGCGAGCGGAATCTCGTCCGTGCCCCCGCCCTCATCGTCGCCGGTCATCGTGGCCACGCCCTGCGCGTTCCGTCGGCCGCGCGCGGCGCGCCGCAGGTTCCGGTAGAGGTCCGGATGCGATTCCTTGAGGTAGCTGATGATCTCGAAGTCGATCCGCTTGACCTGCGTGAGATCGATCTGCTCGACGTGGACCAGCCGCAGCAGTTCGCGCACCGGTCGCGGCATCTCCCGGCCGCTCTCGTAGCGGGATCCTCCGCTTTGCGTGACGCCGATCTGGGTCCAGAACTGTTCCTGGTTCAGGCCCAGCCTGCGCCGGATCTCGCGCGGATTCAGGACACGGTCGAGCAGCTTCACCTTCCGATCCCTCCGTGATGCGTGCCGGGCGGTGCGACGGTCGCCGCACCTATCCCAATGGCATATTTTTCACCGGATGACCCGGTTTCCGCAAGGGTCGCCGACAGGCGGCGATCCGCCGGGGTTCCCGGAGCGCGGCTGTTAGAATGCCACGATGATGCCGCGGTACGACCTCCACTGCCATTCGACCTCATCCGATGGACTTCTATCCCCAGCCGCGGTGGTCGCCCGCGCCGCCTCCCGCGGCGTCGACGTTCTCGCGTTGACCGACCACGACGACATCTCCGGCCTTGCCGAGGCCTCGCGGGCGGCGGTCGACGCCGGGATCGGGTTCGTCCCGGGCAGCGAACTGTCGGTCAACTGGGAGGACCTGACCGTCCATGTGGTGGCGCTCGGCATCGATCCGGGCGACCGGACGCTCACCGCCGGCCTGCGGTCGATTCGGGAGGGACGGACCGGGCGCGCGAAACGGATCGGAGAGTCGCTCGCCGCCGCGGGCATCCCGGGCGCCTACCAGGGTGCGCTCGCCTTCGTCACGAGCGAGGAACTCGTCTCGCGTACCCATTTCGCGCGCTGGCTCGTCGAGACCGGCCGCTGCCGCGACATCGGCGACGTCTTCAAGCGCTACCTCGTGCCCGGCAGGCCCGGCTACGTCGAGCACGAGTGGACGACGTTGCCGCAGGCCATCGGCTGGATCCACGGCGCCGGCGGCGTCGCGGTCCTGGCGCATCCGGGCCGCTACAAGGTCGGCGGCGAACGCCGCATGACGCAGCTCATCGACGAGTTCACCGCCGCAGGTGGCGACGCGCTCGAGGTCCTGTCGCCTTCGCATTCCGCGGCGCAGGTGGCGCAGTTCGCGACCCACGCGCGGTTGCGCGGCCTCGCCGCGTCGACCGGGTCGGACTACCACGGACCCGGCGAGAGCTGGCTCGACCTGGGCGACCTGCCGCCCCTGCCCGCCGGCCTCGAGCCGGTGTGGTCGCGCTTCTGACCGGACAACGGCCGCCCCGCCCGCGCTCGCGGCCCCCACCGATGCCGTCGCGGCGCACCGTGTTCTTCCTGTCCGACCGGACCGGCATCACCGCCGAGATGCTCGGCAACAGCCTGCTCTCGCAGTTCGAGGACGTCGCGTTTCACCGGGTGACGGTGCCGTTCGTCGACTCGCCGGAGAAGGTCGACGAGGCGATCCGGCTCGTCAACGACACCGGCACGAAGGAAGGTCGGCGCCCGATCGTGTTCTCCTCGGTCGTCGACGAGGCGGCGAGCGAGGCGATCCGCGTGCGCGCGGAAGCATTGACGCTCGACCTGTTCCAGATCTTCATCGCGCCGCTCGAAGCCGAACTCACGGCGAAGAGTTCGCACGCGGCCGGACGATCGCACGGGCTCGCGAACAGCCACGAGTACTTCGCGCGGATGGAGGCGATCAACTTCGCGCAGGCGCACGACGACGGCGCCGCCACCCGGGACCTCGGGAAGGCGCAGGTGATCCTCGTCGGCGTCTCGCGCTGCGGCAAGACGCCGACCTCGCTCTATCTCGCGCTGCAGTTCGGGGTCCGGGCGGCGAACTTCCCGCTCACGCCGGACGACTTCGCCGATCGCCGGCTGCCCGGCTCGGTGCTGGGCCACCGGCCGAAGCTCTTCGGGCTCACGATCCAGCCCGAGCGCCTGCGCGAGATCCGCGAGGAACGACGCCCGGGCAGCCGCTACGCGTCGCTCGACAACTGCCGCTACGAAGTGCGCGAGGCCGAGGCGATGATGCAGCGCGAGGGCATTCCATCGGTCGACACGACCACCAAGTCGATCGAGGAGATCGCCACCACGATCCTCCATCGCGCGAAACTCGAACGGCACGTCTACTGAAGCGAGGACCGCGATGCTCAAGGGAATACCGCCGCTCCTGACGCCCGACCTCCTGCACGCGCTCGCGTCGATGGGGCACGGCGACGAGATCGCGATCGTCGACGCCAACTTTCCCTCGGCCTCGCTCGGCCGCCGCGTGATCGAGACCGTCGGCGCCGGATCGCACGAGGTGCTGGCGGCGGTACTGGCGTTGATGCCGCTCGACACCGGCGGAGACACCCCGGTCTGGACGATGGAAGTGATCGGCGATCCGGAGGCGATCCCCGAGCCGGTGGCCGATTTCGCCGCGGTGCTCGCCGACCAAGATCTCGGCGACGTCGAAATCGGGCACCTCGAACGCATGGCGTTCTACGCGCGCTCGCGCGAGGCCTACGCGGTCGTCCGCACCGGAGAACTGCGCCCCTACGGCAACGTGCTGCTCGTCAAGGGCACGGTGAACCGTCTCGGCGCGCTCACGCCCGCCGCGTGATCGTCGTCTTCGGTTCGATCAACGCGGACCTGGTCGCGCGTGTCGCGGCGCTGCCGCGCGAGGGCGAGACGCAACTCGCCCGAGGATACGCCGTCCATGCGGGCGGCAAAGGGGCGAACCAGGCGCTCGCCGCCCGCCGTGCCGGCGCGGACGTGGTGCTCGCGGGTGCCGCCGGTGACGACAGCTTCGCCGAGGTCGCACTTTCGTCGCTGCGCGCGGCGGGCGTCGATCTGTCGCGTGTGGCCGCGGTCGACGGCCCGACCGGCCTCGCACTGATCCACGTCGACACCGAGGGCCGCAACACGATCACCGTCGTGCCGGGCGCCAACGCGCGCGCCCGGGAGAACCTGATTTCCGACGCCATCCTGACGCCTGCGACGACGCTCGTCCTGCAACTGGAAGTGCCGAAGGGCGAGGTCGATGCGCTCGCAGGCCGTGCGAAAGCGCGCGGCACGCGGGTGATCGTCAACGTGGCACCTCCGATGCCGCTGCCCGCGACCCTGTTCGAGGCGACCGATGTGCTGGTCGCGAACGAGCACGAAGCGGCGGTCGTCGCTCGAGCCGCCGGCCTTCCCGCGGAGCCGGACGCGTTCTGCGCAGCCGTCGCGGAACGCTTCGGCCGCGCCGCGGTCGTGACGCTGGGCGCGCAGGGGCTCGTCGCGGCCGACGCGAACGCAGGCTATCGCGTGCCGGCGAGAAGCGTCGCGGTCGTCGACTCCACGGCGGCGGGCGACGCATTCGTCGGCGCGCTCGCGGCGGCGCTCGATCGGGGTTCGCCGTTCGTCGAGGCCCTGGCCGAGGGATCGGCGGCCGGCTCGCACGCCTGCACGCGCGAGGGCGCGCAGCCGTCGATCGGCGCGCGTTCCGAGTGGATCGATGCCGCGCGCGAACTCGCCGCGCGGGCGATCGTTCGGGCGCGCTAGAATCCGCCATCGCCGCACGGGAATCCGACATGCTCCGCCGCCTCGCCCTGGTCACGTTCGCCGCAGCGTTCCTCGCAGCAGCGCCGGCACGTGCCGCCGATCCGGACTACTCCGACATCTGGTGGGCCACAGCAGGCAGCGAATCCGGCTGGGGAGTCAACTTGGTCCAGAGTCCAGGCTTCATCTTCGCCACCTTTTTCGTCTACGGCCAGGATGGAAAGCCGACGTGGGTCGTCGCGTCGTTGTATCAGGCCGGTGCCGGCAGCTACTCCGGCATTGTCTACCGCTGCGTGGGGACCTGGTATGGCGCGCCATGGGTGCCGGGCAACGCGAGCTGCACGCCGGCCGGCGACGCCCAGTTCGTCGCGCAGAGCGTGACCCGCGGCTCCTTCACCTATCGCATCGATGCGGTGCAGGTGGCGAAAACCATCGAACGCCAGAGTCTCACGCCCATCGATCTCGGCGGCGTCTACCTCGGCGGGATGCTGATCAAGAACTCCGCGCAATGCGCGTCGGGCGCCAGCACGACGCCGTACGCCTACCAGCTCATCGTCACCGAGAAAGCCAACTCGACGCTCGAAATCGACCAGATCACGCTCGAGGGCGCCACCGACTGCATCATGGAAGGCATCACCTTGCAGACGGGTCGGGTGCGGACGATGCCGAGCGGGAACTACAGTTGCGGCGGCACGACCTCGCCGGTGAACATCACCGACATGCGGCGCACGTCGAACGGCGGCATTGAACTCGCCTGGACCGCGCCGCTCGGCAACGGCTGCATCGAGGCCGGAACCTTCAGCGGTACGCCGCAGCAGTGATGCGCCGCGAACGACCCCGGCGTCCCTGCCGGGTTCACCTGGACGTTCCGACCCTTCCGCGCGCGATCTCGTAGAGCGCCACCGCCGCCGCAGCTGCGGCGTTGAGCGACTCGGTGCCCCCGGGCATCGGGATCGTCACGACCTCGTCGGCTTCAGCCAGAAGCGCCGCCGAAAGTCCCGATCCCTCGTTGCCGATCGCGAGCGCGATGCGGCCGTCCGCACGAACCCGCGGCAGCGGCACGCCCCCGTCCACCACCGTCGCGAGCATGCGTCCGCCGGCGGCGCGAAACGCGCGCGCGGTCGCGATCAGATCCCCGTCCTCGTGAATCGCCACCCGGAAATGCGCGCCCTGCCCGGCGCGCAGCACCTTCGGCGCCCATGGGAATGCGCAGTCGGGCGACAGGACCACCGCATCGACGCCGAAGGCGGCGGCCGAGCGCAGCATCGAGCCCAGGTTCCCGGGATCCTGGATCGCCTCCAGGAACAGCACCAGCGCGCCGCCGATCGCGGAGATCGCCGCAGGGGCCGGTGCGGCCGCGACCGCCAGTACGCCGATGTCCGGGGGAAGCGCACCCAGGCCGTCGAACAGTGCCCGCGGCAGCAGGAGCACGCTCGCCGCGGGCACCCTTGCAACCAGCGCGGCGATGCCCGGCCGGATTGCGGCGTCCTCGTTCACGACCAGCGCCTCGGGAGCACCGAAGCGCGCGAGGTACTCGGAGACGACGTGCTCGCCTTCGAGGATCGCCCGCCGGGCCCGGCGACGGTCGCGCGACGATGCGATGAGGCGCGCCACCTCGCGCAGCCGCGGGTTGTGGCGCGACGCGATCCGGATCATGCGCCGCCGTGCGTCAGCGCGCGGCCGGCGCGGCCTTGGGCAGGGCGCCGGGCTGGATCTGGAAGAATACTTCGTCGTTCCGGATCATGCCGAGTTCCGAGCGGGCGCGCTCCTCGATCGCCTCGCTGCCGGACTTGAGGTCGCGCACGTCGGCGTCGAGCGCCTCGTTGCGGGCCCGCAGCTTCTCGTTGCCCGCACGCTGCAGGGCGACCTGCCGGTCGAGCTCGCCCACCGCGAGCCAGCCGCCCTTGCCCAGCCACATCGGTATCTGCAGCGCGGCGATCGCGGCCAAGAAGATCAGGGCGAGCCAGCGCATTACTCGTCAACGTCCTGCTTCGGGAGGGGGCGTCATCCCTCGAGGTTGAAGAAGGCGTCGCGCCCCGGATAGGACGCGGCGTCGCCCAGGTCCTCCTCGATGCGGAGGAGCTGGTTGTACTTCGCGATGCGGTCGGAGCGCGAGAGCGACCCGGTCTTGATCTGGCCGGCGTTGGTGCCCACCGCGATGTCCGCGATGATGCTGTCCTCGGTCTCGCCCGAGCGGTGCGAGACGACCGCGGTGTAGCGGGCCCGGTTCGCCATCGTGATGGCGGCGAAGGTTTCCGAGAGCGTGCCGATCTGGTTGATCTTGACGAGGATCGAGTTCGCGACGCCCTTCGCGATCCCCTGCTTCAGGATCTTCGTGCTGGTGCAGAAGATGTCGTCGCCGACGAGCTGCACGTCGCGGCCGAGACGCTCGGTCAGCGCCTTCCAGCCGTCCCAGTCGTGCTCGGACATGCCGTCCTCGATGCTGACGATCGGATACTTGCCGCACCAGGTGGCGAGCACGTCGATCATCTGCGCGCTCGTCAACACGCGGTTCTCGCCCTCCAGCCGGTAGGCGCCGTCGACGAAGTACTCGGACGCTGCGCAGTCGAGCGCGAGCGCGATGTCGCGCCCCGGCTCGTAGCCGGCCCGGTCGATCGCCTCGACCAGCAACTGCAGCGCCGACTCGTTCGACGGCAGGTCCGGCGCGAAGCCGCCTTCGTCGCCCACCGTCGTCGGCATGCCGCGCGCGTCGATCAGCTTCTTCAGCGTGTGGAACACCTCGGCGCCGTAGCGCAATGCCTCGCGGAACGAGGGCGCGCCGAGCGGCACGAGCATGAACTCCTGCAGGTCGATCTTGTTGTTCGCGTGCGCCCCGCCGTTGATCACGTTCATCAGCGGCACCGGGAGCTGCATCTCGCCCGCGCCCCCGAGGTAGCGGTAGAGCGGCAGCGAGGACTCCTCGGCCGCGGCCTTCGCGACCGCGCAGGACACCGCGAGGATGGCGTTCGCGCCGAGCCGGCCCTTGTTCTCGGTGCCGTCGAGCTCGCAGAGCGTCTTGTCGATGAGTCCCTGCTCGGTGGCGTCGAGCCCGAGGATCGCCTCGCAGATCTCGGTGTTGACGTGCTCGACCGCGCGCGTGACGCCCTTGCCGCCGTAGCGCTTCGCGTCGCCGTCGCGCAACTCGACCGCCTCTTTCGACCCGGTCGAGGCGCCGGAGGGCACGGCCGCGCGGCCCGACACGCCCGATTCCAGCACGACGTCGGCTTCGATGGTGGGATTGCCGCGGGAATCGAGGATCTCGCGGGCGATGACGTCGACGATGGCGCTCATTGGCAGGGATCAGGGATCAGAGGTCAGGGATCAGAAGCGGCAGCGGCAATCGAACGCCGGTGGCGCGGCATCGAGCCGCGATGGGAGCCCGCGATGTGCGATGAATGGAGGGATCATGCACCGTCCAGGGCGCCCACGCGGGTGGGCATGATGGTGGCCGGTACGGATCATCGCGAGGCCATCAGTTCGGCTTCAGGCAGGCTGCGGCGCTTGACCGAGACATCGAGTTCGACGAGCGTCTCGAGCAGCGCGCGCATCCGCGGCAGCGGCCAGGCGTTCGGGCCGTCGGAGAGTGCCTTCGCGGGGTCGGGGTGGGTCTCCATGAACACGCCCGCGACACCGGCCGCGACCGCCGCACGCGCGAGCACCGGCACGAACTCGCGCTGTCCGCCCGACGAGGTGCCCTGCCCGCCCGGAAGCTGCACCGAGTGCGTCGCGTCGAACACGACCGGGCATCCGGTTCCGCGCATGATCGCGAGCGAGCGCATGTCCGAGACGAGGTTGTGGTAGCCGAACGACGCCCCGCGCTCGCACACGAGGATGTTGTCCGCGCCGCTCGCGGCCTTCGCCTTAGCTACGACCTGCGTCATGTCCTCCGGCGCGAGGAACTGGCCCTTCTTGATGTTGACCGGCCTGCCCGAGCGCGCGACCGCCTGGATGAAGTCGGTCTGCCGGCACAGGAACGCCGGCGTCTGCAGCACGTCGACGACTTCCGCGACCGTGGCGATCTCGTCCGCTTCGTGGACGTCGGTCAGCACCGGCACGCCGACCTGCCGCTTCACTTCGGCGAGGATCGAGAGCCCTTCGTCGATCCCCGGGCCGCGGTAGCTCGCGTGCGAGCTGCGGTTCGCCTTGTCGTAGCTCGACTTGAAGACGAACGGAATGCCGAGCGCCCCGGTCATCTCCTTCAGCGCACCGGCCACGTCCACCTGCAGCGTGCGCGACTCGACGACGCAGGGACCCGCGATCAGGAACAACGGCCGGTCGAGGCCGACGTCGAAGCCGCACAGATTCATGAAGCGCGAAGGGGGAAGGGGGAAGGGGAAATGCCGGGAAGGGGGAAGGGAGAAGGGGGAAGGGTGCGGCAGTGCCCGCGCGAACGTTCGCGCAACAGCGACGAATCGAGTTCGGCACCTGCGCGCGCATCACGCCGCTGCACCCTTCCCTCTTCCCACTTCGCCCTTCCCTTCATTTCAAAGGGAGGCGACCAGTTCCGCCACCGCCGAAGCGGAATCCCCGCCGGCGCCGCGACGCGCGAGCCCGGCGCGCACGAAGCTCACGAAGAGCGGATGCCCGCGGCGCGGGTTCGACGTGAACTCGGGATGGAACTGGCAACCGAAGAACCACGGGTGATCGGCGAGCTCGATCATCTCGCACAGGTCGCCCGCGGTTTCGCTCTTCGCGCGCGCGCTCACCACGAGACCGGTCGCCTCGAGGCGAGGCAGGTAGTGGTTGTTGACTTCGTAGCGGTGGCGGTGGCGCTCGGCCACCGTGATCGAACCGTAGATGCGGTGCGCGAGCGAGCCGGGCACGACCTCGCAGGGTTGCGCGCCCAGGCGCATCGTGCCGCCCAGGTCCGAACTCTCGGTACGCCGTTCGATGTTGCCATCGCGGTCCTGCCACTCGGTGATGAGCGCGACCACCGGATGCGGCGTGTCGGGATCGAACTCGGTCGAATTCGCGTTCGCGAGACCGGCGCGGTGGCGCGCGTGCTCGATCACCGCGAGCTGCATGCCGAGGCAAATGCCGAGGTAGGGGACGTGGCGCTCGCGGGCGTAGCGGATCGCCCGGATCTTGCCCTCGACGCCGCGCTTGCCGAACCCGCCAGGCACGAGGATCGCGTCCATGCCCTCGAGCGCCCCGACGCCGTCGCGCTCGATCGCCTCGGAGTCGACGTAGTGGATCTCCACGCGGCTTCGCGTGTGGATGCCGGCGTGGATGAGCGCCTCGGAGAGCGACTTGTACGATTCGGTCAGATCGACGTACTTGCCGACCATCGCGACGCTCACCGTGTGCTCGGGATGCTCGAGGGCGTCGGTGAGCCGGTTCCATCCCGACAGGTCGGCCGGCCTCGGGTCGATCGCGAGCTTGCGGCACACGATCGTGTCGAGGCCCTCCGCGTGCAGCGCGGCGGGGATCTTGTAGATGGAATCCGCGTCGAGCGCCGGAATGACGGCCTCGGGCGCGACGTTGGTGAACAGCGCGATCTTGCGCCGGTCGCCGTCGGGAATCGGACGGTCGGCGCGGCACAGCACGACGTCGGGCTGGATGCCGATCTCGCGAAGCTCCTTCACCGAGTGCTGCGTCGGCTTGGTCTTCATCTCGCCCGCGGTCGGGATGTACGGGACGAGCGTCAGGTGGATGTAGCAGACGTTCTCGCGGCCGACCTGGATGCCCATCTGCCGGATCGCCTCGAGGAACGGCAGGCTCTCGATGTCGCCGACGGTGCCGCCGACCTCGACCACCGCGACTTCCGCGTCTCCCGCGCCCGCCGCGATCCACGCCTTGATCTCGTCGGTGATGTGCGGAATGACCTGCACGGTGCCGCCGAGGTAATCGCCCCGCCGCTCCTTGCGGATGACGCTCTCGTAGATCTGGCCGGTGGTGAAGTTGTTGCGCTTCCCCATCCGCACGTCGGTGAAGCGCTCGTAGTGCCCGAGGTCGAGGTCGGTCTCGGCGCCGTCCTCGGTCACGAACACCTCGCCGTGCTGGAACGGCGACATCGTGCCGGGATCGACGTTGATGTAGGGGTCGAGCTTGAGGTTGGTGACGCGGACGCCGCGGGAAGTGAGGATCGCGGCCAGCGACGCGGCGGCGATGCCCTTCCCCAACGAGGAAACGACGCCACCGGTCACGAAGACGTACTTGGGCATGGAATGCCTAAGGGGCCGGAAATTGTCATTCTACCGAATGCCCCCGTCCGCGCCAAGACGATTCGCCGGAGAGCGATACGCGGGACTACAATGGCGCCGCGTCTTCGTCGATCGAAGCAGCGAATGGGTGTTTCACTCCTTCGCGCACCGGAGGTTCGCATGAACGACACCACGCTCGCCCGCCAAGACCCCCGGCTCGACCCGTCACGCGTCATTCGCGCGCCGCGCGGCACGGCGCTCACCTGCCGCAGCTGGCTCACCGAAGCCGCGTACCGGATGATCCAGAACAACCTCGACCCGGAAGTCGCCGAGCACCCGCAGCACCTCGTCGTCTACGGCGGCATCGGCCGCGCGGCGCGCGACTGGCCGTCGTTCGACCGTATCCTGGCGACGCTACGGGAGCTTCGCGACGACGAGTCGCTGCTCATCCAGTCGGGCAAGCCGGTCGGCGTGTTCAAGACCCATCCGGACGCCCCGCGCGTGCTGATCGCGAACTCGAACCTGGTGCCCAAGTGGGCCACCTGGGAGCACTTCCACGAGCTCGACCGCAAGGGCCTGTTCATGTACGGGCAGATGACCGCGGGCAGCTGGATCTACATCGGCAGCCAGGGCATCGTGCAGGGCACCTACGAGACCTTCGCGGAGGCCGCGCGCCAGCACTACGGCGGCGACTTCGCCGGCCGCTGGATCCTCACCGCGGGACTGGGCGGCATGGGCGGCGCGCAGCCGCTCGCCGCGAGCTTCGCCGGCGCGACCTCGCTCGTCGTCGAGTGTCAGCAGGCGAGCCTCGACTTCCGGTTGCGCACCCGCTACCTCGACAAGCAGGCCCGCGACCTCGACGACGCGCTCGACCTCGTGCGCCACCACACCGCCCACCGCGAGGCGGTGTCGATCGGGCTCCTCGGCAACGCCGCCGACGTGCTGCCCGAACTCGTGCGCCGCGCGAAGGCCGGCGGCCCCCGCCCCGACCTCGTCACCGACCAGACCTCCGCGCACGATCTCGTCCACGGCTACCTGCCGGCGGGCTGGAGCGTCGAGCGGTGGAAGGACGCGCAGCGCGATCCCTCGCTGCACGCTTCGCTCGTCGACGCCGCGTCGGCTTCCTGCGCGGTCCACGTGCGCGCGATGCTCGACTTCCACGCGATGGGCGTGCCGACGGTCGATTACGGCAACAACATCCGCCAGGTCGCGCTCGACCGTGGCGTGCTGGACGCCTTCGCCTTCCCCGGTTTCGTCCCGGCGTACATCCGCCCGCTCTTCTGCGAAGGCAAGGGCCCGTTCCGCTGGGTGGCACTGTCCGGCGATCCCGAGGACATCCGCAGGACCGACGCGAAGGTGAAGGAACTCTTCCCGGAAAACCGGCACGTCCACCGCTGGCTCGACATGGCGGGGAGCCGCATCGCGTTTCAGGGCCTGCCCGCGCGCATCTGCTGGCTCGGCCTGGGCGAGCGCGACCGGGCCGGACTCGCGTTCAACGACATGGTCGCCTCGGGCGAGTTGAAGGCGCCGATCGTCATCGGCCGCGACCACCTCGACACCGGCTCGGTCGCGAGTCCCAACCGCGAAACCGAGGCGATGCGCGATGGCACCGACGCGGTGTCCGACTGGCCGCTCCTGAATGCGTTGCTCAACACCGCGGGCGGCGCGACCTGGGTGTCGCTGCACCACGGCGGCGGCGTCGGCATGGGCTACTCGCAGCACGCCGGCATGGTGATCGTCGCCGACGGCACCGAGGCGGCGCGCCGCCGGCTCGCGCGCGTGCTGGTGAACGACCCCGGATCCGGCGTGATGCGCCACGCCGACGCGGGCTACGACTCCGCGATCGAGACCGCGCGTCGCCACGGACTCGTCCTTCCGATGCTGGGCGCCTGAGCAGGTCGGCCTTCAGGCCGACATCTGCCCCTGTAGGTCGGCCTTCAGGCCGACAGGTTCCGAAGCGCGCCGCATCGCGTCGGGCTGAAGCCCGACCCACGGGAGCGGTTGTGCGTCGGCCTTCAGGCCGACAGGTTCCGAGCGCGCCGCATCGCGTCGGGCTGAAGCCCGACCCACGGGAGCGGTTGTGGGTCGGCCTTCAGGCCGACGGGTTCCGAAGCGCGCCGCATCGCGTCGGGCTGAAGCCCGACCCACGGGTTCGCGATGTCGGGCTGAAGCCCGACCCACGACATCTTCGTAGATCGGCCTTCAAGCCGGCGCCTTACCCTCCGACCAACGCGCGAGACCCGCCGCAATCCGGGAGCGCACCGCATCGCGCCCGACGAGTTCGAGCACGGCATCGAGCGACGGAGTCTGCGTCGTCCCCGCCACCAGCATCCGCAGCGGCATGAAGAGCTGCGGCGGCTTGAGTCCGTGCTTCTTCGCTTCGGACTTGAGGCGCTCGCCGATCGCCTCGCGCGTCCACGGCAGGTCTTCGAACGCTTCGGCAATCGCCGCAACCGCAGGCCGGTTCTGCTCGGTCAGGTGTTCGGCGACCTTGTCGCGCGGCGGATGCGGCATCGCGTAGAAGTAGTGCGCGGCGTCGGCCATTTCAGTGAGCGTGCGGACCCGATCGCGGAGCAGCACCGCGACCGCGCCGGGATCGGGACCTGTCGCAGGGTCGAGGCCGGCGCGCTCGAGGTACGGTCGTAGTCGCGCGCCGAGTTCGGCGGCGTCCATCCGCTTCATGTGCTCCTGGTTGACCCAGTGGAGCTTGTCGGTGTTGAACCGCGACGGCGCCGGATTGATCGCGTCGAGGTCGAACCACGACACGAACTCCGCCGGCGAGAAGACCTCGTCGTCGCCGTGCGCCCATCCGAGGCGCGCGAGGAAGTTCACCATCGCCTCCGGCAGGTAGCCCGCGGCCTCGTACTCCATCACCGACACGGCGCCATGGCGCTTGGAGAGCTTCTGCCCGTCCTCGCCCAGCACCGTGGGCACGTGCGCGAACACCGGCGACTCGCGGCCCAGCGCCCGGAAGATGTTGATCTGGCGCGGCGTGTTGTTCACGTGGTCGTCGCCGCGGATCACGTGGGTGATGCGCATGTCGATGTCATCGACGACCACGCAGAAGTTGTAGGTCGGCGTCCCGTCGGCGCGCGCGATGACGAGGTCGTCGAGTTCCGCGTTCGCGAACTCGATGCGGCCCTTGACCCGATCGTCCCACGCGACACCTCCGCCGTCGGGATTGCGGAAGCGCACGACCGGCGCGACGCCCGGCGGCGGCACGAGCCCGTTCGCCGCCGCATGCTCGGGGCGCCAGCGACCGTCGTAGCGCGGCTTCTCGCCCGCGGCCATCTGCCTCGCCCGCAGCGCATCGAGTTCGTCGGTCGACATGTAGCAGCGGTAGGCGAGTCCGCGCGCGAGCATGTCGTCGATGACCGCACGGTAGCGATCCATCCGCTGCATCTGGTAGTACGGGCCTTCGTCGTAGTCGAGCCCGAGCCAGGCCATGGCGTCGAGGATCGCCTGCACCGCCTCCGGCGTCGAACGTGCGAGGTCGGTGTCCTCGACACGCAAGACGAAGGCGCCGCCGTGCCGGCGGGCGTAGGCCCACGAGAAGAGCGCCGTGCGGGCGCCCCCGAGGTGCAGGAAGCCGGTGGGGCTGGGGGCGAAGCGGGTGCGGACGTCAGTCATCAGGTATCAGGTATCAGGTATCAGGTATCAGGTATCAGGTATCAGGTATCAGGTATCAGGTATCAGGTAACAGGTATCAGGTAACAGGTATCAGGTAACAGGGAACAGGGAACAGGGAACAGGGAACAGGGAACAGGAATCGGGGGTCGACAATGGATCGCCACAGAATGTGCACAGTTTACGTGCCTGTCCCACGCTCGCCCATTGCGCGAGCCGCGGCCTCTGATCCCTGTTACCTGTTACCTGTTACCTGTTGCCTGACGTCGATCGCCCGCCGCACCAGCGCGACGTGCTCGCGCAGCGTGTAGGCCTCGCTGGCGTGACTCGCGGGCACGCGTATCCGCACGGCGGCAGCCTCGAGCAGCAGGTTGATGAGCGCAGGCGGCAGGTCGTCGCGCGCGACGAGCATGGCCTCGGTGGAGATGAGCGTCACGTCCTCCGGAGGGAGGTCGAGCCCGAAATCGACGACCCCCATCGGCAGCACGAGCCTCGTGATGTGGTCGAACCTGCGCTGGTAGGCCGCCGCGCGCCGGAAGTTCATGAGCTTCAGGTCCCGGTCGTGCAGTGCCTGGAAGATCGCCGGCGCATGGACGCCACCCACGAACATCGCGGCGTCGACGCGCCCCTGCTGGAGGGCGCGCAGCGCCTCGACGCCTCCGATCGGATCGAGCGTGGTGTTGAAACCGGTCAGGTTGTTCGCCGCGAGGAGCGGTTCGATGAACGGTTTCACACCCTCTTCAGGATGGCCGATGGCGATCTTCCGGTAACGCAGTTCGTCCAGGCGGTCGAGCGTCCGGGGGCCGCGAGTGAACACCCAGAGCGGCTCGTAGTAGAGCGCGGCGAGCATGACGACGCGGTCCGGTTTCCTCATCACGCCGCCATGCATGAACGCCACGTCCACGCCCGACCCGGGATCGGCGATGAGCCGCGCGTTCTCGGCGACACCCTTGGACCCGCGCTCGACCAGCGTCACGCCGTCGCGCGCGAGGGTCGCACGATAGCGCGCCGCGAACGCCGAGTACTGGCTGCCCGCCGGACCGGTCGCGATCGTGATCGTGCGCGGGATCGACGCCTGCAGCATCCATGCTCCGATCGCCGCGAGCAGGATGAGCATGCCCACCACCGCGGTGCCTCGAAGGAGCCTCGTGTGGGTAGGGCTCATGGCATCACAGCATGGCCGCCGTCGGGAAACGACCATGGCGGGCATCGGGAGGCTCGGTCGCTCCGGCCCGACGGGCGTGCCGACCATGCGGTCGCGCGGTCCGATCGGGATCCGGCATCTCGACGCGGCAGGCGGCGGCCATTCGCCTGGGTTCGGGACCCTTCATGGCGCAATCGGGAAGCCTTGGGCAAAATCGTTGGAAAATCCAGCAATTGGGTACTGCCCTATCGCTGCGGAGTCGTTAACGCACCAGGATGCGGCACTTTCACGCACCATTCTGGTGCGCCTGGCTCTGGACCAGCCTCCGGCGCGCTTCCGCCGTTTACTCGCCGCCGCCCTTTGTGCTCTAATGCAGGCTCCTGTCTGGGTTCGCGGGGCGTTTAGCTCAGTGGTAGAGCACTGCCTTCACACGGCAGGGGTCGCTGGTTCGAACCCAGCAATGCCCACCACATCGAACCAAGGGGTTATGCGCAAAGCGTAACCCCTTTTTTTTTGCCGGCCGCGCCCACGCGATCCCGATTGCCCGGCGCTCAGGAACGCGAACCCGCGCGCGGAGCCTGCGGGCGGATCGAGGCGACGGCGCGCCTGATCGCCTCGATCGCCTTCGGCCGCGGGAAGCTCTTGCGGCACGCCACCGCGATCCGGCGCGTCGGAACCGGCTTCGCGAACGGCACCGGCACCACGAGCTGGCTGTGGAAACGCGGCGTCAGCGCATCGCGCGGCAGCACCGACACGCCGAGCCCGGACGCCACCATGTTGCGGACCGTCTCGAGCGAATTGGTGCGCGCGGTCGGCACGTCCTGGCGGTTCAGTTCCGGACAGGCGTCGAGCACCTGGTCGCGGAAGCAGTGCCCGACGTTCAACAGGATCGCGTGTTCGCCGGCGAGTTCGTCGGGATGGACCGACTTGCGTTTCGCCCACTTGTGGTTCGACGGTACGACGACCTGGAACGGCTCCTCGTAGAGAAACTCGCTCTGCACGCCGGGCGGGGCGAACGGCAGCGCGATGATCGCCGCGTCGAGCCGCCCGCTCTTCAGCTCGATTTCCAGCACTTCGGTCAGGTTCTCCTCCAGCTCGAGCGGCATCCCCGGCGCGAGCTCGTGGAGCGCGGGCACCAGGTCCGGCAGCAGGTAGGGGGCGACGGTGTAGATGACGCCGAGCTTGAGCGGTCCGGCGAGCTGGTCGCGTCCCGCCTGCGCGAGTTCGCGGATCCGGGAAGCTTCCTCGAGCACGCGCTGCGCCTGCTCGACCACGCGCTCGCCGACCGCCGTGATGCTCACCTCCGACTTGCCCCGCTCGAAGAGCTGCGCGCCCAGTTCATCCTCGAGCTTCTGGATCGCGACCGACAGCGCCGGCTGGCTGACGAAGCACTTCGCCGCCGCGCGTCCGAAGCTCCGCTCCTGGGCGACCGCGACGATGTAGCGCAGCTCGTTTAACGTCACGTCCGCCTCGTGGCGAGGTAGCGGGCGAACGCCGCGCCGGTTTCCGGATGCTTGAGTCCGTAGTCGAGCGTCGCCTCCAGGTAGCCCAGGCGCGAGCCGCAGTCGTAGCGCCGGCCGTCGAACGCGTAGGCCAGCACCTTCTCGTCGGCGCACAGCCGCGCGATCGCGTCGGTCAGTTGGATCTCGCCCCCCGCGCCCGGCGGCATCGTGCGCAGGTGATCGAAGATGCGAGGCGAGAGCACGTATCGGCCGACCACGCCCAGGCGCGAGGACGTCGCGCCCGGCTTCGGCTTCTCGACGATCCGGTCGACCGGCGCGAACCCGCCCGGAAGCGCGTCCGCCTCGACGATGCCGTAACTCTGGACCTCCTCGGGCGCCACGGTCATCACGCCGATCACCGAAGCCTCCTCGCGGGCGGCGAGGTCGACCATCTGCTTCATCACCGGTACGCGCGCGTCGATCAGGTCGTCGGCGAGGAACACCGCGAACGGCTCGTCGTCGATCACCGGCTCCGCGCAGAGCACCGCGTGTCCGAGCCCGAGCGCCTCGGTCTGGCGGATGTAGATGCAGTTGATGCCGGCCGGCGTGGCCGACTGGACCTGTTCGAGCAGCCGGGTCTTGTTGCGCAGCGCAAGTTCGGTCTCGAGCTCGTAGGCCTTGTCGAAGTGGTCCTCGATCGCCCGCTTGCTGCGCCCGGTGATGAAGATCATGTCGGTGATGCCCGCCGCCGCGGCCTCCTCGACCGCGAACTGGATCAGCGGCTTGTCGACGATCGGCAGCATCTCCTTCGGGCTCGCCTTGGTCACCGGCAGGAACCGGCTGCCGAGCCCGGCGACCGGGAACACCGCCTTGCGGATCCGTCTCATCGTTTTCCCTTCCCCGCGATCAATGCCTTCAGTCCGTCCTCGTCCAGCACCGGAATGCCGAGTTCACCGGCCTTCGCGAGCTTGCCGCCCGCGTCGGCTCCGGCGACCACGTAGCTCGTCTTCGCCGAGACGCTGCCGGCAGCCTTGCCGCCCGCAGCCTCGATCATCGCCTTCGCCTCCTCGCGGCTCAACGTCGGCAGCGTGCCGGTCAGCACCAGCGTCAGGCCGGCGAGCGCGCCTTCCACCTCGCTTCGCGCCGGGGCGTGTTCGGTCCAGCGCACGCCCGCCGCGCGCAGCCGTTCGATGCCCTCCCGGTTGTGCGCCTCGGCGAAGAAGCGCGCGATGCTCTCCGCGAGCACCGGCCCGACCTCGTTCACTTCGAGGAGCGAAGCCTCGTCCGCGTCCATCAGCGCGTCGAGCCCGCCGTAGTGGCGCGCGAGGTCGCGCGCGGTCGACTCGCCGACGTGGCGGATGCCGAGCGCGTAGATGAAGCGCTGCAGCGTCGTGTCCTTGCTCCGTTCGATCGCGGCGACCAGGTTGCCGGCGCTGCGCTCGGCCATCCGGTCGAGTGCGGCGAGCTTCGCGACGCCGAGCGTGTAGAGGTCGGCGGGCGTGCGCACGATGCGGCCGTCCACCAACTGGTCGACCAGCTTGTCGCCCAGGCCTTCGATGTCGAGCGCCCGCCGGCTCGCGAAGTGCAGCAGCGACGCCTTGCGCTGCGCCGGGCACACGAGTCCGCCGGTGCAGCGGGCGACGACCTCGCCCTCGAGGCGCACGATCGCGGAATCGCATTCCGGACACCGTGTCGGCATCTCGAAGGGCCGGGCGTCGGGCGGACGCCGCTCCGGCAACGCGCGCACCACCTGCGGGATGACGTCGCCGGCGCGGCGCACGATCACCGTGTCCCCGATCATGAGGTCCCTGCGCCGGATCTCGTCCTCGTTGTGCAGCGTGACGTTGGTGACCGTCGTGCCGCCGACGAACACCGGATCGACGCGCGCGACCGGCGTGATCGCGCCGGTCCGCCCGACCTGCACGTCGATGGCGACGAGGCGTGTCGCCATCTCCTCCGGCGGGAACTTGTGAGCGATCGCCCAGCGCGGTTCGCGGGTGCGGAAGCCGAGCCGCTCCTGCAGCGCGAGGCTGTCGACCTTGTAGACGACGCCGTCGATCTCGAACGGCAGTTCGTCGCGTCGCGCCTCGACGGCTTCGTAGTACCCGGCGAGCGCTTCGCCGCCGCGGGCGATCTCGCGGTCGCCATTGACCGGCAAACCGAATGCCGAGAGCGCGTCGAGCAGCGCGGACTGCGTCGCCGGAAGCGTCCAGCCTTCGGTCTCGCCGATGCCGTAGGCGAAGAAGTGCAGGGGGCGCTGCGCGGTCATCGCCGGGTCGAGCTGGCGCACCGCGCCCGCCGCCGTGTTGCGCGGATTGACGTACAGGCGCAGTCCGGCCGCCTCCTGCCGCGCATTCAGCTCCGCGAAATCTTCGCGCGTCATGTAGATCTCGCCGCGCACCTCGAGCACCGGCGGCACCCGGCCGTCGAGCTTCTGCGGGATCTCGCCGATGGTTCGGACGTTGGCCGTCACGTCCTCGCCGGTCTCGCCGTCGCCGCGCGTGGCCGCGACCCGCAGCACGCCGTCCTCGTAACGCAGGCTCATCGCGAGGCCGTCGAACTTGAGCTCGGCCATGTACTCGACCGGCGGATCGTCCGGCAGAAGGCCGAGTTCGCGGCGCATGCGCGCGTCGAAGGCGAGCGCACCCTCGGCCGTCGTCAGGGTCTCGGTCTGGATCGAGAGCATCGGCACGCGATGGCGCACCGGGGCGAACTGCGCAGCGCGGCTGCCGCCGACGTGCTGCGTCGGCGAGTCCGGAGTCACGAGCGACGGGTGCGCCGATTCCAGCGCCTCGAGTTCGCGATAGAGCGCGTCGTACTCGGCGTCGCTCACCGAGGGCGCATCTTCGTCATAGTAGCGCCGGTTGTGCTCGACGATGGCGGCGCGAAGCGCCGCCGCCCGCTCGCGTGCCGCGGCGCTCGCGCCGCGTTCCCGGGCGGTGCGCGAGGCCGCCATGGCCGTTCAGGCCGCGAAGAGCTTGTGCGCGCGCGGGCTGCCCGGGTCGATCTGCGCGCGGGCGAGGAGTTCGCTCGCCTGGGCCACCTGCGTACGGATCGCCGCCAGCGCGGTATCGGTGAGCGGGCGCTGGTTGTCGTCGACGAGTTCCCCGCCCAGCGTGTGGGCCATGCGTTTCGCGGCGAGCCGGAGCTGGTCGAAGGCGCGCGGAGGGTCGGCCACGCGCGGCACGTCGAGTACCAGCACCACCCCCGGGAACGACGACGCGCGCATCGCGTCCGCGGTGAACAGCTCGCCCCTGGCGTTCTGCAGCGTGTAGAGCACCGCGCCGGTCTCCTCCTGCACGTACTCGAAACGCCCGGTCGGGGCGAGGCGGAATCCCGCGGCCTCGGCTACGCCGCGGAGCTTGGTGCCCGGGATGGGTGAACCGTCGGCCTTCTGGATCGTGAGCCCGATCTGCATGTCGAGTTCCGCGCACAGGCGGTCGAGTTCCTCGGCCCGCACCGCCTCGTCCTCCGCAGTCGCCGCGGACCAGGCCGCCGGGAGACGGGGCGCAAGTTCTGCGACCACCTGGTGGAACGCCTCGATCTGCGCGCGGGTCGCCGCGCCGTTGCGGTCGGCGAGCAGCAGGCAGGCCGCGAACTCGCCGAACTCGCCGGGCGTGTCTCCGGTCACCCGCTGCCAGGTCGCCTGCGCGTCGCGCCGGCCGAACCAGCGCAACGGCTTGCCCAGTCGGGCGTGCAGTCCCGCCGCCAGCGTTCCCGCCGCGGCAGGCTTCACCGGCTGCAGCGTCACGACGCATTCGATCTCGGGGTCCGGCTGCGGATGGGTGCCCTGCGCGGCCGGCGGATCGGCCATCGCGCTGCGGGTGATCGGTGCCGCCAGGCTCTCGCCGGCGTCGGCCGCCTCGTCCGCGAGCGTTTCGGTCTCCTCCATCGGAATGCCGAACGGCTCGCCGCTCACCGGTATCGTCGACGCGGGCGACGCGGCGCTCGCCGGGCCATTCGCGAGCGTCGGCTCGACACGCCCGCCGGGTCGCGCACCGCCGTTCGCCCGCGCCGGCGCTTCAGGCCGATGCCGCGCGCGGCGAAGCTGCCAGGCGTTGTAGACGACCACGCCCAGGACGAGCGCGATGCCCGCGACGATGAGACCGATCTGGAGCGTGGAGAGCCGCATGGGCACCGGACGGAAAGGAGCCGTCCGATTATAGACCCGCGTCGGGCGATAGCCGACGCGCCGCGGCCATCAGGCCGCCTGCGGCGTCCGCATCGCGAAGTCGATCGCGTCGGCGATGTCGACGGCGACCACGCGCGAGACGCCCGGCTCCTGCATCGTGATCCCGACGAGCTGGTTCGCGATCTCCATCGTGATCTTGTTGTGCGAGATGAACAGGAACTGGGTCTCGCCCGACATGTCGCGCACCAGCCGGCAGAAACGTTCGGTGTTCGGATCGTCGAGCGGCGCGTCGACCTCGTCCAACAGGCAGAACGGGGCCGGGTTGATCTGGAACAGCGCGAAGACGAGCGAGGTCGCGGTGAGCGCCTTCTCGCCGCCCGACAGCAGATGGATCGAACTGTTGCGCTTGCCCGGCGGCTGCGCGAAGACCTGGACCCCGGAGTCGAGGATCTCCTCGCCAGTGAGGACGAGTCGCGCCTGGCCGCCGCCGAAGAGCGCCGGAAACAACTTGCCGAAGTTCGCGTTGACCACGTCGAAGGTCTGCTGGAGCAGCGCCCGTGACTCCCGGTCGATCTGGCGGATCGCGGCTTCGAGCGTGCCCATCGCCTCGGTCAGGTCGGCGGCCTGCCGGTCGAGATAGTCCTTGCGCTCGCGCGACTGGGCGAGTTCGTCGAGTGCCGCGAGGTTCACCGCGCCGAGTTCGGCGATCGCCGCGGTGAGTCTCGTGATCTCACCGGGCAGGGTCGATGCGCGTCCCCATGCCTTCAGGGCATCGGGCAGGCCGACCAGGTCGGCGTTCGCCTCGGCGAGTTGCTCGGTGAACTGCGCCTCGGCGAGCATCGCCGCCTGCGTCTTCAGTTGCAGGTCCTGGATGCGGGTACGCGCCGGCTCGAGCGCCTGCTCGCGGGCGAGCCGCGATTCGTCGCCGGCGCGAAGCTCGGCGCCGAGCGTCTCGACCCGGTCGCGCGCGGCGGCCAACGCCTGCTCGGCCTCGGCACGACGCGCGAGCTGGCGCTGCAGCGCCTCCTCGACCGGCGACCAGTCGATCGCCTCCCGTTCGCCCGACAGGCGCGCGAGCATCGTCTGCTGGCGGCCGGTCTCCGCGACGAGCCCGGCACGGCGCCGTTCGAGTTCGGCGAGGCGGTCGCGCGCGCTGCGCTCGGCGAACTCGGCCTCCTGCGACGCACGCTCGCAGGCACGCAGGCGCTCCCGCCCCGCGGCGAGCGCGGATTCCTTCATCGCCCGCTCGTCGCGGGCGACATCGCGCGCCGCCCGCCGGTCGTGGAGCCCCGACTGGAGGTCCGCGATCGCACGCACGATCGCCTCGCGCTGCGCCTGCTCCTGCTGCAGGGCGGCGTCGAGATCGGCATCGTCGCGGGCGAGTTCCGCCCGCCGCTTCGATGCGGCTTCCGCGGCTTGCCGCAACTGCGCGAGTTCGAGCTCGAGTTCGTGGCAGCGTCGCTGCTGCGACGCCAGCGCCTGCGATTCGAGGTGCCAGGCCTGCTGGCGGTCCGCCTGCTCGCTCTCGACCGCATCGAGGCTCGCGCGCGCGGCCGCCGCCGCTTCGCGCAGGCCCGGAAGCCGGGAGGCGAGCGCTTCGAGTTCGGACTGGCGCGCGAGCACGCCGTGCAGGTCCCCGTCGGGGCGAAACAACGTCACGCTTTGCGCGGTCACGAGGTGCCCGGCCGGCGTCACGAACGTCTCGCCCGCGGCGAGCGACTCCCGGTCGGCGAGCGCGTGCGCGAGCGAGTCGCGGCAGCGGACGCCATGGAGCGTGTCGGCGAGCAGGCGGGCGAGTTCGGGACGTCGCATCCGCACGCGGGCGAGCAGGCCGTCGCCGCCCGCCGCAGGCAGCGGCTGGGCGGGCGCCGCCGCGAACACCGCCATCCGGACCGGCGGCGCCTCGCCCCTCTGCTCCCAATCGAGCGCACGGTCGAGCGTTTCGACCTCGACCGCTTCGAGCCGCTCGCGCAGCACCGCTTCGAGCGCGTCGTTCCAGCCCGGCTCGACGTCGAGCGCCGTGTAGAGCTGCGCCGCGCGCGCGAGCCCGGCCCGGTCGAGCCAGCCGTCGCGATCCTCGCCGTGGCCGACCTTCGCCTGCAGTGTCGCGAGCGCCTGCTCGCGCGCTTCGAGCTCCGCGAGCGCACGGCTCGTTCCCTGCCAGGCGTCGCTCGCCTCGCGCGAGCGCTCCTGCAACCCCTGTACGGCGGCGTGCAGCGCATCGAGCGAACTCTGCTTGCCCGCGAGGTCGGCCTCCTCCTGGGCGAGCTGTTCGGCGACCTCGCGCAGCGGTCCGCTCTCCTCGGTAGGCAGCGCTGCCAGTTCCGCCGCGACACGTGAGCGCCGGTCCGCGAGCTGCGCGATCATGCGCAGCGAATTTTCGCGCCGCGTCTCGGCCACGCGCGCTTCCTGCTCGGAACCCGCGATCGCCGATTCCGCGTCGGCGAGCGCGCGCGCCGCCCCGGCGAGCGCCTCGTCGAGCGCGGGCAACGCCTGCTTCGCCGCATGCTCGTCGGCGGCGAGACGTTCGCGCACGCCGATCGCCCGCTCGAGCGTCGCGTCGAGCGAGGCCCGCTCGCCGTCCAGGGATTCGGACTGCACGGCGAGCGAGGCGAGCTGGGCGGTGAGCTCGGCGACCTGTTCGCGGATGCGCGATTCGGAGTCGCGCGCGAACGCGAGTTGCTGCTCGAGACGCGACACCTCCGCGTTCGCTTCGAAGAACCCGCCCTGCCGCTCGTGCAGCGCGTCGCCGGCGGCGTAGTGATCGGCGCGCAGGGTCTCGAGCGCGGCCTCCGCGCCGCGAAGTTCCGCCTGCAGCGACTCCAGCGCGTTGGTCGCGGCCGCGAGTTCCTGGCTCGCCCGGTCCCGCGCGCGCATCGCTTCCTGCTGCTTCGCGTACCAGGCGAGGTGCTGCGCCTGCCTGAGCCGCGCCTCCAGTTCGCGGTATTCGGAGGCGACCTTCGCCTGCCGCTCGAGACGTTCGAGCTGCCCCGCGAGTTCGATGCGGATGTCCTCGACGCGCGCGAGGTTCTCGCGCGTGTCGGAGAGCCGCCCTTCGGTTTCCTTGCGCCGCTCGCGGTACTTGGAGACGCCCGCCGCCTCCTCGAGGAACACGCGCAGTTCCTCCGGCTTCGCCTCGATCACCCGCGAGATCATGCCCTGCTCGATGATCGCGTAGGCGCGCGGCCCGAGCCCGGTGCCGAGGAAGAGATCGAAGATGTCGCGGCGGCGAACCGGAATGTTGTTGATGTAGTAGGTGCTGTCGCCGTCGCGCGTCAGCACCCGCTTGATCGCGAGCTCCGCGTACTGGCCCCACTGGCCGCCGATCCGGCCGGCGCTGTTGTCGAACGAGAGCTCGACCGAAGCCCGGCCGACCGGGGCTCGGTCGCCCGCGCCGTTGAAGATGACGTCCTGCATCGACTCGCCGCGCAGCGCCGAGGCCTTCGACTCACCCAGCACCCAGCGCACCGCGTCGATGACGTTGGACTTGCCGCAGCCGTTCGGGCCGACGATGCCGACGAGTTGTCCGGGGGTCGCGATCGTCGTGGGATCGACGAACGACTTGAACCCGGCGAGCTTGATCTGGGTGAGGCGCAAGGGCGGGAAACGGGTCGGAAGCGGGGCGCGTAACGCTCCGGCGCAACGCGAAGCGGCACCGGGCAGGACAATCGGCGGATTATAGCGGAACCCGGTGTCCCGAATGAGCGGCTCCAGCCGCCCCGCCGACACGCCGCGCGCCTTGGCCGGTCAGGCCGCCGCGCTCGCGGCGCCCCGCGCGGGAAGGCGCCCTTCGGCGACCGCATGACAGGCGACTTCTCCGCCCGCGCCATCGGACGCCGGCGTCGGCGCCTCGCGCCGACAGCGCTCGTTCGCGTGGGGACAGCGCGGATGGAACGCGCAGCCCGCGGGGGGGTCGAGCGGATTGGGCACTTCGCCGGCGACCGCGATGCGGGAGGCGCCGGTCATCCGCAGGTCCGGCACGGCGTCGAGCAGCATGCGTGTGTACGGGTGCAGCGGCGCACCGAACAGTCGCTTCGTGGAAGCGATCTCGACCACGCGCCCGAGGTACATGACCCCGACCCGGTCCGCGATGTGGTGGACCACCGCGAGGTTGTGCGAGATGAAGAGGTAGGTGAGGCCCAGGCGGCGCTGCAGGTCGCGCATCAGGTTCAGCACCTGCGCCTGCACCGACACGTCGAGCGCCGAGGTCGGCTCGTCGCACACGAGGAACGCCGGCTCGGTGGCGAGCGCACGCGCGATCGAGATGCGCTGGCGCTGTCCGCCGGAGAACTGGTGCGGGTACTTCTCGCCGTCGGCCGCCGCGAGTCCCACCTGCGCGAGGAGCGTCCGTACCCGCTCCGCGATCGCGGCCCGCGGGGGCGGATCCTCCTGCGTGACGAGCGGCTCCGCGACGATGTCCGCGACTCGCCAGCGCGGGTTGAGGCTCGCGTAGGGATCCTGGAAGATCATCTGCATCGACCGCCGCGCGCGCCGGCGCCGGCGAGCGTCGATCGCCTCCGCGCCCGGCCCGGCGAGCGCGATGCCATCGTAGGCGATCGTGCCCTGCGTCGGAGCGTGGAGCCCGACGATGAGTCGTGCGACGGTCGACTTGCCGCAGCCCGATTCGCCGACGAGACCGAGCGTTTCGCCGCGATGGATCGCGAACGTCACGCCATCGACCGCGCGCAACAACGCACGCGGCTTGCCGCCGAGCACGCGGTCGAGCCACGGCGGCGACACGTCGAACGTGCGCGCGACGCCCGACAGGCGCACCAGCGCGTCGGTCACGGCCGCTCCGTGCGGCGCAGGGCGCGAACGCCTCGCGCAACCGCGGGGACGACGGCCCCGCGCCTCACGCCGCCACCGCGTCGGCCGCCGCGACCCAGCACGCCACCCTCGTCCCGCCGGCGGATTCGAGTTCCGGGCACGCGACCCGGCAGCGCTCGACCGCGACCGGGCAGCGCGGATGGAACGCGCACCCCGGCGGGATCGCGTCGAGTCGGGGCATGGCGCCGTCGATCTGCGCGAGACGCTCGACTTCCCCGCCGATCGACGGGATCGAACCCATGAGCCCTGCCGTGTACGGATGCCGCGGCCGGTGGATCACCTCGGCCACCGGACCGATCTCGACGATGCGTCCGGCGTACATCACCGCCACGCGGTCGGCGGTTTCCGCGATCACGCCCATGTCGTGGGTGACGAGCATCACCGCGGTGCCGTGCTCGCGGCACAGGCGCTTCAGCACCTGGATGATCTGGGCCTGGATCGACACGTCCAGCGCGGTCGTCGGCTCGTCGGCGACGATGAGCTTCGGCTGCGCGCACAGCGCGAGCGCGATGACCACGCGCTGGCGCATCCCGCCGGAGAACTGGTGCGGATAGTGGTCGACGCGCCGATCCGCGGCCGGGATGCCGACTTGGTCGAGCAGCGCGACCGCCCGTGCGCGCGCCTCGCCCTCGCTCATCGGCAGATGGGTCCGGATCGTCTCGACGAGCTGGCGGCCGACGGTGTAGAGCGGGTTGAGCGAGGTGAGCGGATCCTGGAACACCGCGCCGATCTCGCGGCCGCGGATCCTGCGCAGGTCGGACGCCGGCAACGCGTCGATGCGCCGGCCGTCGAGGCGGATCTCGCCCGCGGCGATCCGTCCCGGCGGATCGATGAGCCCGATGATCGCCGACCCGGTGATCGACTTGCCGGCGCCGGACTCGCCGACCACGCCCAGCACCTCGCCGCGAGCGATCTCGAAGCTCACGTCGTGGACCGCCACGAGCGTGGCGCGCCGCGTCGGAAACTCGACGCGGAGGCCCTGCACGGCGAGGAGCGGGCCGGAGGCCGTCATCGTCAGGTGCGCGACGGTCGCGGCCACACGCAGCCGGAGATCGGCTCCTCGTGGTCGATGACCGGCACGAACTGCGGCGACAGCGGGTTCGCGAACTGGGCGTTGACGTAGTAGCGGGTGCAGGGCGCGACCTCGAGTTCGAAGTCGACCGTGGTGCCCCGGAACCCGCCGTGCCGCGGCGACGAGATCACGATCCGGTGCAGGCCCGGTTCGACCTGGACCGGCGCCCCGCCGGCCCAGCCCGATGCGCTGCCGACCGAGACGATGTCGACCGCCCGCCGGTCCATGATGGTCACGTTGAAGCGATCGCCGGTGACTTCGCTGTAGGGCGTGGACATGCTGGCGCACGATGCGGTCAGCACCGACGCGACCATGGCGATGATGGGGGTACGCATGGGTTTGCCTCCTCGTGTCGGCGCCGGGGTATCCGGCCTCCGTCGTGCCCAAACGCGCGAGCCCACCGCTCCGCCTACCGGAGCCGGGGGTTGAGGGCGTCGCGCAGCCAGTCTCCCAGCAGGTTGATCGACAGGACGATGATCACCAGCGCCGCGCCCGGGAACACGGTGATCCACCACTCGCCCGAGAACAGGAAATCGTTGCCGATGCGGATCAGCGTGCCGAGCGAGGGCTGGGTCGGCGGCACGCCCACGCCGAGGAACGACAGCGTCGCTTCGATCACGATCGCGGTCGCGATGTTGATCGTCGCCAGCACCAGCACCGGCCCGAGCACGTTGGGGAGCAGGTGGCGGCGCATGATCCCCAGCGGGGCGACGCCGATGACGCGCGCGGCCTGCACGTACTCCTTGCTCTTCTCGACCATCGTCGAGCCGCGCACGGTGCGCGCGTACTGCACCCAGTTCGACGCCGCGATCGCGAGGATCAGCACCGCGATCGCCACCTCGCCGTGCGATTCGTGCGGCAGGACGGCGCGCGCCACGCCGTCGATCAGGAGCGCGATCAGGATCGCGGGGAACGAGAGTTGCACGTCGGCGATGCGCATGATCACCGCGTCGGTGCGCCCGCCGACGTAGCCCGCGACGAGCCCCAGCCCCACGCCGACGATCACCGCCAGCAGCACCGAGGCGAACCCGACGAAGAGCGAGATGCGCGCGCCGAACATGATGGTCGAGAGCACGTCGCGTCCCTGGTCGTCGGTGCCGAGCAGGAATCCGCTCTTCGCGCCGTCCTGCCATGCGGGCGGGGCGAGCGCGTCCAGCAGGTTGAGCGACGCGAGGTCGTAGGGATGCTTCGGCGCGAGCCAGGGCGCGAACAGCGCCGCCACCACGCATACCACGAGCACGGCGAACGACGCCATCGCCACCGGGGAGCGCCGGAAGCTCCACGCGACGTCGCCGTCCCAGAAGGTGCGCGCCTTTGCCGCGAGCGATGCACGCGCGGGCGCGGTGGCCGTCATCGGATGGACTCCGCTCCGGCGTGGAGATGCGCGCGACCGGATCGGCCCGTGCCGGCGCCCGTCCGCACGGCAACCGGGCTCATGCCGGGGCGAGCGGCATCGCCCGCTCGGCGAGCGTGGCGAGGTATCCCGCGCCGACCGGGATCACCTCGTCGTTGAAATCGTAGCGCGTGTCGTGCAGGAAGCAACCGTGTCCATCGCCCGCACCGCCCTGCCCCAGCCGCGCGTACGCGCCCGGCCGGCGCTGGAGCATGAACGAGAAGTCCTCGGCGCCCATCGACGGATCGAGGTCGCGGATCACCCGGTCGCTGCCGACGATCTCGTCGGCGACCTGCGCCGCGAACTCCGCCTCGTCGGCCGAGTTGATCGTCGCCGGATACAGGCGCTCGTAGTCGAGCGTCGCGCTCGCGCCGAACGCCGCGGCGACCGAGCCGACGAGTTCGCGCAGGCGCATCTCGATCGTGTCCTGGACCGTCGCCTTGAACGTGCGCACCGTGCCCACGATCTGCGCGGTCCTCGGCACGACGCTCATGGCGCCGGGGTGTCCCGCCTGCACCGAGCACAGGCTGACCACCGCCGTGTCGATCGGCGAAACGGTGCGCGACACGATCGACTGCGCCGCGGTGATGATGTGCGCCGCGACGACGACCGGATCGATCGTGCGATGCGGGTGCGCGCCGTGGCCGCCCTTGCCGGCGATCGCGATCGTGACCCGGTCGGCGGCCGCCATCATCGGGCCCGGACGGACCGCGATCGTGCCCGCCGGCAGCCCCGGCCAGTTGTGGAGCGCGTAGACCTGGTCGGCGGCAAAGCGCTCGAACAGCCCGTCCTCGATCATCGCGCGTCCGCCCGCGTAGCCCTCCTCGCCGGGCTGGAAGATGAGCGTCGCCGTGCCGTCGAACGCGCGCGTCTCGTGCAGGTAGCGCGCTGCCGCGAGCAGCATCGTCGTGTGCCCGTCGTGCCCGCAACCGTGCATCCGCCCGTCGTAGCGCGAACGGTGCGCGAACTCGTTCTCCTCCTGCATCGGCAGTGCGTCCATGTCGGCGCGCAGGCCGACCGAGCGCCCGCTCGCGGTCGATCGTCCGCGCACCACCGCGACGATGCCGGTCTTGCCGACGCCGGTGTGGTACTCGATGCCGAGCGACGCCAGCCGCTCGACCACGATCCGCGCGGTCCGGTGCTCCTCGAAACCGAGCTCGGGATGCGCGTGGAGGTCGCGCCGGACCGACGTGAACTCGTCGTGCCAGCGGCGGATGTGCGCGACCGCGGGGTTCACGGAAATGATCCCGGGTTCAGGGCGATGCCGCGGCGCGGCGGGCCGACTTCCGTCATGCGTGCTCCTAATGCGCGGAACCGCGCTCGATGCGCAGCCGCGGATCGACCGCGTAGTACAGGAGGTCGACCGCGAGGTTGATCACGACGAACACGACCGCGATGAAGCACAGGTAGGCGGCCATGACCGGAATGTCGGCGAAGTTGACCGCCTGGATGAACAGGAGTCCCATGCCCGGCCATTGGAACACGGTTTCGGTGATGATCGCGAACGCGATGATCGCCCCGAGCTGGAGTCCGGTGATCGTGATCACCGGGACCAGCGTGTTGCGGAGCGCGTGGCCGAAGTGGATCGCGCGGTCGGTGAGCCCGCGCGCGCGCGCGAACCGGATGTAGTCGGTCCGCAGCACCTCGAGCATCTCCGCGCGCACCAGCCGCATGATGAGCGTGGTCTGGAACAGCGCGAGCGTGATCGAGGGCAGGATCAGCGACTTGAGTCCGCTCGCGGTCAGGAGCCCGGTCGTCCACCCGCCGATCGACACGACGTCGCCGCGCCCGAAGCTCGGCAGCCAGCCCAGTTGCACCGCGAACACCAGGATCAGCAGGATGCCGATCAGGAAGGTCGGCAGGCTCACGCCGACGAGCGAGGCCGCCAGCAGCACGTGCGCGCCGACGCTGTGCCTTCGGAGCGCCGTATAGACGCCGGCCGGGATGCCGATGGCGAGCGCGAGGATCGCGGCAGCCATCGACAACTCGAGCGTGGCGGGCAGACGCTCGGCAAGCAGGACCGACACCTTGCGGCCCTGCCGCAGCGACACGCCGAAGTCGCCCTGCACGGCGTTCTCCACGAACCGCGCGAACTGCACGTAGAACGGCCGGTCGAGGCCGAGTTCGTGACGCAGGCGGACGCGATCCTCGGTCGTCGCGTCCTGGCCCACCATGAATGCGATGGGGTCGCCGGTGTAGTTGAACAACGCGAACGCGATCAATGCCACCACGCCGAGGACGGCGAAGGTCTGCGCGATGCGGCGAAGGACGAACGCGAGCATCGTCAGCCGATCCGGGTTGCCCGCCCGGACGACCCACCGGGCCCCGGCCGTGATGCGGTCAGGGTCAACGAGTGTCGCGCGGTCATCGGTCCGGGTCGTCTCTCCGTCCTGCGGTGCGGCGGATCATGCCCGAATCCCCCGGGCGACTCAACGCGGTGCGGCGACGCGCGCGGCCTTCGTCCGCGCCGCGCGCGTCGCGAAGAGGCAGATGCCCGCGGCGACCGAGACGTTGAGGCTCTCGACGCTGCCGACCTGCGGGATGCCGACGATGCGGTCGCATGACGCGCGCGTCAGCCGGCGGAGCCCGCTGCCCTCGGCGCCCAGCACCCAGGCCACCGGTCCAGAGAGATCGGCGTCCGCGATGTCCTCGCCGCCGGTGTCGGCGCCGAGGATCCACACGCCGCGCGCCTTCATCGCCGCGAGCGCGCGGGCGAGATTGGTCACCGTCACGACCGGCACCGTGTCCGCCGCCCCGCTCGCGGCCTTCGCGACCGTCGCGTTCAAGCCGACCGAACGGTCCTTGGGGACGATGACCGCCTGCGCGCCGAAGACGTCCGCATTGCGCAGGCACGCGCCGAGGTTGTGCGGATCGGTCACCCCGTCGAGCACCAGGAGGAGCGCAGGTTCCACGAGCGCGTCGAGGACGTCGTCGAGCGTCACATGCGGCAGCGCCGCGTCGATCTCGGCCACCACGCCCTGATGGCCGGCATGGCCGGCGAGTTCCCGCAGGCGCGCATCGTCGACCGGATGCACCGGAATGCCTGCCGCTGCGGCGCGCGAGGCGAGATCGCGCATCCGCGGATCGTGACGCCGGGCGTCGGCGTAGATGCCGCGCACGCTCGACGGATGCGTGCGCAGGCGGGCGGTGACGGCGTGAAAGCCGTAGAGGAGGCGCGTGGGCATCGGGAGGGTCGTCCACCCCCATGCTAACGTACCGGCCCGATGCTCGCCGACGCCCGCCAATTCCTCGAGGTGACGCTGCTGGCGATCGCCGCGCTGCTGCCGATCGTCAATCCGATCGCCGGGGCGTCGGTGTTCCTGCAGAAGACCGCCGATCTCTCCCGGGACGACCGGCGCAAGACCGCGCTGCGCGTCGCCCGCTACGGATTCGCGCTGCTCCTCGCCTCCGCGTTCGTCGGCGCCTACGTGCTCGACTTCTTCGGCCTGTCGATCCCGGTGGTGCAGGTCGCCGGCGGACTCGTCGTGTCGTCGCTCGGCTGGGCGCTCCTCGCGCAGGGAACGTTCGTCGCCGAGAAGGCGCGCGCCGATGCCGCGACGCCCACGCCCGAGGACCTGCGCAGCCGGGCGTTCTTCCCGCTGACGATGCCGTTGACCGTCGGCCCCGGCTCGATCTCGGTGGCGATCACGCTCGGCGCGAACCCGCCGGGGAACTACCGGATGCTGGCGGTCACGCTCCTCGCGCACGCCGCGGGACTCGCGATCGTGGCGCTCGCCATCTACCTCACCTACGCCAAGGCCGACGTCGTGCTGCGGCGCCTCGGGACGACCGGCGCGGTGATCGTGACGCGACTGTCGGCGTTCATCCTCTTGTGCGTCGGTGTCCAGATCGTCTGGAACGGCGTGCGGGCGCTCCTGCTCACGCTTCCCGTCCGATGAGCGCGGTCCGGCTGCGGCAGTAGCGGCTGGCGGGTCGCGATTCGGTCGGCTATAATGGAAGGCTGTGCTGTTGTAGCTCAGCTGGTAGAGCAACTGATTCGTAATCAGTAGGTCGGTGGTTCGAGTCCACTCAACAGCACCACCTCCCCCGGGCCGCCGTGGGTAGCGCCCCGACCCGCGTTCCCGCCACGCGTTGATGCCGACCTGCGGGTAATCGCCCGCGTCCCGGATCAGTACGGCACGCAGGCGAACACACGCGTCGCGCCCTGCCCTTCGAAGATCCACCCGTCGGAGGCCATCGCCTCGGCGGTGGCCATCGACGTCGTGTAGCGGTGGTTCGGCGCGCCGCCGGCCATCGCGTTGAACAGCCGGTAGAGCGCGCGCGTCCCCGGCGGACACCCGGGCGCGGGATCGGGCGACGGCAGCGCAAGCGCGAAGGCGATCTTCTCGAAAGTCCACGCCGGATCGGCTTCGAGCAGGCTGCACTCGTGCGCGTAGGGCGAGTAGAAGTGCGACGACAGCGGCGCGAAGCCGACGCCGAAGAGCCGGCACACCGGCTCGTTGCCCGGCGAGGGGGCCTGAGCGACGCGGAATCCCTCGCCGGTGCGCATCCAGCCGGAGAACGCGCCGGCGTCGAGCCCGGCGATCTCGTCGGCGTCCGCCGAGACGAAGTAGTGATCCATGGCGCCATGGTGATACTCGATGGCGCGCCGATCGCCGGTCGGATAGGCGACACGCGCATCGGCCTCGTGGAGACCGGAACCGGTCGACGCATAGAGCCGGTAGGCCACGAACGGATCGAACGCCGCGGAAAGCACGACGTCGTCGTCGAGACCCTCGTCGAGCGCGGTCCAGGACGCGCCGCCGTTGCCGCTGCGAAAGATCCCGCCGCCCGCCTGCGTCAGGTGCAGCGCGCCCGCGGTCGACGGATCGGGCACGATCGACGTCACCGCACCCGTCCCGAGCCCGCTGGTGCGGCGCGACCATGTGGCGCCGCCGTCGCCGGAGAACATCACGTAGTCCGGATCGCGGAAGCCCACCCAGATGCGTTTCGGGTCGGCCTTGTCGACCACGATCGTCGTGATCTCGTTGCCGAGTTCGGTCGCACCGGGGAAGGTCGCGACCGCGGTCCAGGTCTCTCCGTCCGACGACTTGTAGAGCTGCGGCGCCCCGGCGGTCATCGCGATGCCGCCCGCGTAGATCATGACCGGCGCGGCCTGCGTGGTCGCCATCGCCCGGACCAGGACCGGCGGCGGATCGCGCGGCACCCACGACCCGCCGTCGTCGGTGGACACGAAGATGCGGGCGTCGAGTCCCGCTTCGTTGGGCGAGTAGGCGTACAGGTACACTTCGCCGGAGAGCGCGCCGTACGCGAGCGGCCCGAAGCGCGTCATCGGGCCGAACGCCGCGATCCGCTGGTACCAGGTGATCCCGCCGTCCTCGCTCTGGCTCAGTTCGGCGTCGCCGCCCTCGCCGTCACCGAGCGCGCCGAACGCGACCTCAGCGCGGTCCCGGCTGGCGGCGAGGAGCCGCCGCCCGCCGCCGACTTCGGTCCAGGTGGCGCCCGCGTTCGCGGAGCGGGCGTAGCCGGCGCCGACACCCGGCGGATCGGTCAGGTAGCGCACGACCGCGCTGCGCGTGTCGAGGATCAGCACGCGCCCGCGGCCCGGGGCGCCGGTCGAGCGGTCGAGCGGCGTGAACGAGGCGCCGCCGTTCGTGCTGAAGAGCACGCCGCGCGATGTCGCCACGTAGACGCTCGCCGGGTTCGCCGCGTCGACCGCGACGGCAGAACTCATGGTGCCGGACGCAAGCACACCCGCCACCGCGAAGCTGGCGCCGAGGTCGTGGCTCACGAGCACGCGGCGCGTCGCGCATTCGAGGCCGTAGACGCGCGACGACGGCGCGCTCGCGAACGCGAGCTCGCACAGCGCGAGCGGCCCGGGGACCTGGGCCACGGGCAGGAACGTCGCACCGCCATCGGTCGAGCGCAGCAGCGATCCGGCGCCGTTCTGGATGAGCGCGACGCCCTGGCCGGCGGCGAGCACGCGCACATCGGCCGCGGCGGTGGCCCATGACGCCGGAGCGTCGAGCAGCCGGTGCGCGATCGTCGCGGGCGAGCGCAGCGCGGCGTACACCGTCCGCGTCGACCAGTCGACGGCCAGCGCGTCGAGGTCCGAGGGAGTCTGGTCGAGCGTCCAGGTCGCGCCGCTGTCGTTCGAATGCGCGATGTCGCGCCCGGCGCTCACCACGAGTTCGCGGCCGTCGACCGGGTTGACCGCTCGGACCACGGGCGGCGCGTCCCCGCCCGCGGCGAACGGCAAGGTGAGCGGTGCGAAGCTGCGGCCGGTGTCGAGGCTCCGCAGCACGCCGCCTTGCGTCGCGGCATAGATCGTCACCGGCGCGCCCCCGAGGAACGGGCGGCCGGTGACGCCTTGCCGCGCGCTCGCGGCCCAATGCGCGCCGCCGTCCGAGGTGAAGAAGGTCGCGGCAGGCGCGACGCCCTCCACGGCACCCGCGACGAGCAACGCGACGCCGCCGGTCGCAGGATGCGTGGCGACGGTGCCGAGCGAAGGCGCGCCGCCGCCGTCGGCCGGTCCTGCGGGCGTCCACGGAGCGGCCAGCGCGGCAGCCCCGAAAGCGCAGGCCATGCCTGCGAAGGCCGCGCGGACAAGGACGGACGTGCAGCGAAGCGAACGGACCATCGCGAAGACTCCCCTTCGGCGTCCCCGGCACACTACCGCAGATGCATCAGGCACAGTGCGCGAAGGCGACGAACGGGCGGGCGAATATTCCGCGTCGCGTGAGCGTACGGGGTCGCAAGATCCGACCGGGCGTCAATCCGCCGCCCTCGTCAGCGCGGCGTCGCGCATGCACAGCGCGATCCACTGCGCGGTCAGCTTCTCCTGCACCGCGTTCTGCGCGAGGCGCGCCCCGAGCGCGGGGAAATCGACCCGGTCGAGGTCCTGGTCCTGGTTGAAGCAGGAGAACACGTAGCTCGTCCGGCCGGTGACCGGGTCGCGGTGCACCTGCAGGCATTGCGCGCAGATCTCCTTCATCATGCACTGCATCGGCGAGTTGATCGATCCGATCGCCGCGTGGCCAGGCTTCATCCACGGGGCGAGCACGGTGTGGCGCGCCGCGGCGACGGCCGCCATCATGCCGTCGGACCCGATCGCGACGATGCGGTCGGGCCGGTTGAACGCAATCGCCTGCGGCCCGAGGTCTCCGCGCGCGTAGGCCACCATCGCCTCGACGATGTTGCCGACGCAGGCGCGATCCTGCGGCCGGGTCGGGACGAATCCGGGTGCTTCGTCGCAGCACCAGACGACGACATCCGCCGCGGCTTCGATCTCGGCGACCTTGTAGCGGTCGATCCGGTGGCGGTAGCCGGCGAAGTACAGGACCTTCGATCCCGCCGCACGGAACGCCCTGCCGATCGAGAGCAGCACCGCGTTGCCCAACCCGCCGCCCGCCAGCACGACCGTCTCCCCCGGTTCGATGTCCGTGGGCGCTCCGGTCGGTCCCATCAACACGACCGGCTCGCCTGGCTCGAGGTTCGCGCAGAGGTCGGATGAGCCGCCCATCTCGAGCACGATCAAGGACACGAGTCCCCGCTCCGGGTCGACCCATGCACCGGTGAGCGCGAGCCCCTCCATCGCCATGCGCGTGCCGCGGCGCACCGGCGCGAGGACCTCGTAGTTCTGCAGCCGGTAGAACTGGCCGGGCCGGAAGTTGCGTGCGGCCGAAGGCGCATGCACGACGACCTCGACGATGTCGGGCGCGAGCCGCTCGACTCGTTCGACGCTGGCGCGCAGGCTGCGGTCGAGCGTGGCGAAGAACGCGGCATCGGCGAGCGGCGACGCCGGCGCGACGCGCGCGAGCATCCGCGACACGATCGGATAGCCCTGCTTCGCGCTCGACATCGCCTTCACGACGTTGCCGAAATAGGACGGATGCAGGTCGCCGAAGAAGCTCGTGGCGCGGCCGTCGTCGCGGATCGAGGTCAGCACCGCGGGCACCGCCGGCTTCGGGAGGCCCTTGACCGGCTTGACCGGCGCTCCCTGCTCGTCGACGAGTTCGAAGTACTTGCCGTCGAGGCGGAAACGTTCGCCGTCCTCGCGCGCGAGCACGGTGTTGGGCTGGGTTCCGGCGGCGACGAGGATCGTGGCGGCAGGGATCGTCGTCCGCGCGTACTCGTGCCAGACGCCGTCGCCGTCGTTGTGCTGCGCGGAGACCTCGAGGCCGCACGCCCGGCCGTGCTCGTCCACCTCGACCCCGAGCGGCGTCAGGCCTTCCGCGAACCGGATGCCTTCCTCGAGCGCTTTCTCGACCTCCTCGTGGTTCAGCGTGTACGACGGGCTGTCGACGAGCCGGCGGCGGTAGACGATCGTCGCTCCGCCCCAGTCGCGGAGGAGCCGCGACACCTGCGCGGGCCGTCCGGCGCGCGCCGCGGTCTGCCGCTCCGCGCGAATCGCGCGCCCGTGTTCGAGGAATCGCTGAGCGACCGAGCGTTCGGCCGGCGTCCACGTACGCTCGACCGCTTCGCGCCCGTGGGTTTCCGTCAGGATCTCGTAGCGCGACAGGAACTTCTCGACCTGCACCGGGTAGTAGGCGAGCGATTCGGTCGCCGCGTCGATCGCCGTGAGCCCGCCGCCGATCACCACGATCGGCAGGCGCACTTCGACGTTCGCGAGCGAGTCGGCCTTCGCGGCGCCGGTGAGTTGCAGCGCCATCAGGAAATCCGACGCCGTGCGCACGCCGTTCGCGAGCCCGTTGGGGAGGTCGAGGATCGTCGGGCGCCCGGCGCCGGCGGCGAGCGCGATGTGATCGAACCCGGCGGCGAAGGCGTCCTCGGCGGTCAGCGTGCCGCCGAAGCGCACGCCGCCGTAGAGCGCGAACGACGCTCGGCGTTCGAGCAGCAGGCGGATCACCTTCAGGAAGTTCTTGTCCCAGCGCACGGTGATGCCGTATTCGGCGACACCGCCGAAGCCCGCCATCACGCGATCGTCCAGCGGTTCGACGAGCGCCGAGAGGTCGCGCACCGGTTCGAACGCGACCCGCTCGCCGGCGAGCGTGACGCCGGACAACGACGGCGGCAGCGGCTCGATCTTGAGGCCGTCGATCGCCGCGACCGCGTGCCCATCGTTCATCAGGTGGTGCGAGAGCGTGAACCCCGCGGGCCCCATGCCGACCACCAGCACCCGCCGGCCGGAGGCTTCGCGCGGCACCGGCCGGCGCAGGTTGAGCGGATTCCAGCGGGTCAGCAGCGAATAGAGCTCGAACCCCCAGGGCAGCGCGAGCACGTCCTTCAGCACGCGGGTCTCGCTCTGCGGTATGTCGACCGGGTCCTGCTTCTGGTAGATGCAGGCCTTCATGCAATCGTTGCAGATGCGATGGCCGGTCGCGGCCAGCATCGGGTTGTCGACGCAGATGGTGGCGAGCGCGCCGATCGCCCAGCCGCCGGCACGCAGCTTGTGGAACTCGGATATCCGCTCCTCGAGCGGACATCCCGCGAGCGTCACGTCGAACGGGCTCTTCCGGAACGGAATGCCCGGGGTCGAACCGTCGGCGGACTTCTTCTCCGGTAACCCGCGCGAGCAGGAATCCTTGCCCTGCTCGTGGCACCAGATGCAGTAATTCGCCTGGTCGAGTCCGCCGACGAGGTCGGTGCCCGGGTCGGTCAGCGCGAAACCGGTTCGCTCGCGCCGATGCGACGCGTCGAGTTCCAGGGCCGCGACACCGGCGTGGGTCGCCGGCACGACCGGGACGAGCTTCATCGGATCGAGCTTGCGCGGCGCGCGGAACAGCACACCATCGCGATGCACCGCCCTGCCTTCCGGCGTGTGGGCGGCCCACGCGGCATAGCGCAGGGCGAGATCGAGGGCGTCCGCGTTCGCCGCCTCGTCCCGCTGCCAGGCGGCCACCGCGTTGGCGAACGCCAGTTCGTGCCGGCGGCCGACGATGGGCGCGCCGATGCGGGCCTCGAGCGCGGCGCGCAGGGCCGGACCGTCGAACGACTGCGCGGCATCGGCCTTGTGGGCGTTCATCGCCTTGCGCTGCACGAACAGCCGCTTCGCCGCGTAGAGCGGCGCGAGTTCGTGCTGCGCGGCTTCGAGCGCGCGCACCTCGTCCTCGATCCCGAAGAGCGAGGCGACGAAGTCCTCGACGTGTGGGCCGAGGTCGACCATCAGGTCGCCTTCCGCCTTCGTCCCGAGCGCATCGGGCGCGTGACGGGCATCCCGCAGCCGCGCTGCGAGCGTCGCGTCGGCGGCGTCGAGATGCGCGAGGAAGGCGGCGTCGATCCGCCGCGCGCCCGCGGTCGAATAGAGGTCGGCGAACGCGAGTCCGTGGGCGAGACGCAGTGGCCGGACGGTGGTGGCGGTCATCGTCGATTGCGGCGGAAGCGGTGGCCGATCATGGCATGCGTCCGGCGGGTCCGACCGCGGGTCCGGAAGCCGTTCGCCGGGACTTGATGCGCGTCAATCGAGGCACGCTGCCGGCTTCGCCGGTCGTCGCGGCATGCGCGCGATTTCGGCGGCCCGAGCGAGGGCGTCGCACGCGCGGCGACCGGCCGCACGCCTTCAGGACGCGGCGGCCATGCGCCGGAAGCCGTCCTCGAAGTCGGCGATCAGGTCGTCGGGATCCTCGAGGCCGACGTGCACGCGCAGGCAGGGGCCGCCGGGCTCGAGCCGAGATACCGAGCGCAGCCGGTCGGGGTCGGTCGGAATGACCAGACTCTCGAAGCCGCCCCAGCTCCAGCCCATCCGGAACAGGCGCATGTGGTCGAGCATCGCGGCGAGGGACTCGCGCCGCGGGCCGGGCTCGAGGACGACCGAGAAGAGCCCGGTCGCGCGGCGGAAGTCGCGTCGCCACAGCGCGTGACCGCGCGCGCCGGGCAGCGCCGGATACAGCACCTCGCGCACCTCGGGGCGCCCCGAGAGCCACGTCGCGACCTTCGTCGCGCTCGCCTGATGGCGGTCGAGCCGCGCGGCGAGCGTGCGCAGGCCCCGCAAGCCCAGGAAGGCGTCGTCCGACGAGACCGCGACGCCCATGTCGGTCCACAGCCGGTGCATCGGTCCCGCGGTCGCCTCGTTGCAGACGATCACGCCCAGCAGCACGTCGGAATGTCCCCCGAGGTACTTGGTGCCCGCGTGTACCGACACGTCGACGCCGTGGTCGAACGCGCGGAAGCCGAGCGGCGTCGCCCACGAGTTGTCGAGCACGACGAACGCGCCGTGCCGGTGCGCGATCTCGGCGATCGCGGGGATGTCCTGCACTTCGAACGACAGCGACCCCGGCGACTCGGTGAACACGACGCGCGTGTTCGGAGTCATCTGCGCTTCGATCGCCGCCCCGGCGAGCGGGTCGTAGAACGCGACCTCGATGCCGTTGCGCACCAGGTGGTTCGCGGCGAAGCGGCGCGTCGGCCCGTAGACCGAATCGGTGATGAGCACGCGGTCGCCCTGCGACAGCAGCGCGAGGAGCGGCAGCGTCGTCGCCGCGAGCCCGCTCGGCACCGCGAATCCGCGCGCGCCGCCCTCGAGCGAGGCCACCGCCGCCTGCAGGTCGGTGACCGTCGGCAGGCCGTGCAGGCCGTAGCCGATGCCCGGATGGCGTCCCTCCGCCGAGGCTTCGAGCACGTCGAGCGTCGGGAAGACGATCGTCGAGGCCCGGTAGACCGGCGTGTTGACCGCACCCAGGTGCTTCGCCGGTTCGCGTCCGAGGTGGACGACTTCGGTCTCGGGCTTCATCGATCGAGGTGCGTCGCTCATGCGTGGGTCGCCTTCGTGGCCGGTGGGCAAGCCAAGGCGGCGCAAATGGCATCGACCTGGGCCTCGAGGGGCAGGGTCACATCGATGTCGAGCGCATCGTCCGGAGCCTCCAGCGTCGCGAACTGGCTCGCCAGGAGCGATGCCGGCATGTAGCGATGCTTGCGGACGGCGAGCCGCGCGGCGATCGTCGCCTGGTCGCCGATCAGGTGGACGAAACGGACGGCCGATCCCGCCGCGATGCGCGCCCGATACGCCGCCTTGAGCGCCGAGCAGGCGAGCACCGCGCTGCCTCCGCCCGCGTCGATCGCGCGCAGCTCGGTCGCGAGGCGGTCGAGCCAGGGCCAGCGGTCTTCGTCGGTGAGCGGCGTTCCCGACGCCATCTTCGCGACGTTCTCCGGAGGATGGAAGTCGTCGGCGTCGAGGAACGGGCAGCCGAGGCGCGACGCGAGCGCCGCACCGACCGTGCTCTTGCCGCAGCCGGTCACGCCCATCATGACGACGATCATCGCTTCGGAC
>JAANMY010000233.1_pt1 | contig 80930 bp, 69 predicted proteins | sample 7279691 | NCBI WGS metagenome assembly JAANMY01 (sample SAMN14094543, study PRJNA606508) | bioreactor metagenome | isolation source: A lab-scale SPAN reactor treating ammonium-rich wastewater day 388 | place: Ireland: Galway | collected 2018-02-07 | reverse complement strand
TGCGCCCAGCGTGTTGCGGGCGCTCAAGGCGCTGGCGTAGCTGGAGAACTGGCCGACCTGCACGAGGTAGCCGCTGCGTCCCTGGGCGTCGGTGGCGGGAACCAGTCGCGGCGGGCCCAGGCGGCTGGCGACGGCTCGGGCGCTGACCTGCTGGGCGGCGCGCTGGGCGTTGGCGGCGTCGGTGAAGAAGCCGATCTGGAGGGTGAAGCCGGTGGTCGCCAGTTCGTCGTTGACGCGTTGCTTGAGCGTGTTGTCGCCGCTGTGGTTGCGGGCGAGGGTGAAGTTGGAGCGTGCCTGGCTGGTGTGGCCGAGCTTTTGGCGTGCGGCGCCGGCATGGAAATAGGCGTTGGCGCGCGCTTCGCCGACAAGCTGTGGGGCGGCCTGTTCGAAGGCGTCGGCGGCCTGCTGGTAGCGGCCGGCGGCGGCATAGAGCAGGCCGAGTTCGGCCAGGGCGTCGGCGGCCATGGCGCGGTCGCCGCTGCGTGCGGCGCGTCGCAGGTACTGCTCGGCAGACTGGAGGCGGCCGAGGCGCGCGGCGCTGAGGCCGGCCATATACGCGGCCTCATCGCGGGTGCCGGCCGGCGGGCCGTCGGCCAGGCTATGGGCGGTGCGATAAGCGGCCGCGTAGTCGGCGCGCTCGTAGGCGGCGTAGACTTCGGCCATGCGGCCCGACGCGCGGGGGCTCGAGGCGCAGGCCGCCAGACCCACGCAGACGGCGATCAGCGCGGTCAGCGTGACGGCGCGGCGGGCGATGGTTCGAGCGCGCGTCCGCTGCCGCGCCGCGTTGGGGTATCGGCGGCCGATTCTGCTTTGCCACATCGCCTGCCTCACTCGCTGTTGAAGGGTTGTTGCGATAGCCTAATGTAACTTTCGTCGCGGGCGGCCGGCGGTCGGGCCGCGCCTGGGAGCATCTTCGCCGCCAGTCCGGCCCCTGTGCAAGGAGACCCCCGTGAGCGCAAGTGCTTTGTCGATGATCCTGCGCCAGGCCCTGCGCCACCCGACCCAGGTGGCGACCATCGACGACCGCCAGCAACTGACTTACGGCAAGCTCGTGGGCGGGGCGTTTTTCCTGGCCGAGGCGATCGAAAACCGAACCGAGCAGCGGCACGTGGGCATCATGCTGCCGACCAGCGGCGCCTTTCCGTTGGCGTTGCTGGCCTGCTGGTTGGCGCGGCGGACCGCGGTGCCGCTGAACTACCTGTTGGCGCCCGATGAACTGCGGTACGTGATCCGCGACAGCGGGATTGACACCATCATCACGGTCGGACCGATGGTCGAATTCATCGGTGGGGCGTCGGTGCTGCCGGCCGAGGTGCGGCTGCTTTCGCTGGAGGAGGCGGACTTCAGCGGGTTTGCGCCGCTGCGCTGGCCGCCGCGATTTGAGCCGGACGACCTGGCGGCGCTGCTCTACACGTCGGGCACGTCGGGCCGGCCCAAAGGCGTGATGCTCACCCACGGCAACTTCGCGGCCAACATCGAGGACTGCGCAGCGCATGCCCAGCTTGCCCGCGGCGACACGTTCCTGGGCGTGCTGCCGCAGTTTCACAGCTTCGGCCTGACGGTGCTGACGCTGATTCCTCTGGCAGTGGGGGCGCGGGTGGTGTACACAGCCCGGTTCCTGCCGCGCAGGATCGTTGATCTGGTGCGGGAGTATCGGCCGGACATGTTCGTGGCGATTCCGTCGATGTACGGCGCTCTACTGTCGGTGAAAGACGCGACGGCCGACGACTTCCGCTCGATCCGGCGGGCGGTGTCGGGCGGCGAGCCGCTGCCCGACGCGGTGTTCGAGGCGTTTCAGGAGCGTTACGGCGTGCAGGTGCTGGAGGGTTACGGCCTGACGGAGACCGCGCCGGTGACGCACTGGTCGACGCCGGAACATTACCGGCGTCACGCGGTGGGACGCTCGTTGCCGCGGGTGGCGACGGTGGTCGTCGATGATCGCGACCAGCCCGTCGGGCCGGATGTAGACGGGGAGATTCTGCTGGCCGGGCCGAACATCATGGCCGGCTACTACCACCTGCCGCAGGAGACGCAGGCGGCGATGCTCCGGATGCCCGAGGCGTTGCTGTCGCGCGGCGGGTATCGAACGACACGGGCGTTTCGTACAGGCGACATCGGCCATGTCGACGCGGACGGCTACCTCTACATCACCGGCCGCAAGAAGGAAATGCTCATCGTGGGCGGCGAGAACGTCTTTCCGCGAGAGATTGAAGAAGTGCTGAGCATGCATCCGTCGGTGAAGGCGGCGGCGGTGATCGGCAAGCAGGACGGCATGCGTGGCGAAGTGCCGGTGGCGTTCATCGAGCTCAACGAAGGGGCGCAGCTCGACGAGGCAGGCCTGCGGTCCTGGTGCCGCGAGCGGCTGGCGGGGTACAAGGCTCCGCGTGAAATCCGCGTCATGGACGCCCTGCCGCGCAGCGCCACGGGCAAGCTGCTGCGCCGCAAGCTGCGGGCCGACTGAGACGAAACTCGATTCCAGACCATGCTGCGCCACAAAAACCTGTCTGCATGGACGAACCGTCAGCGGGCTGAGTGTGTACGTAGCCGCAGAGTTCCTTTCCTGCGCCGGTCGATTCGCATGACGGTGTGAGTTTGACATATCCTGGAGAAACCGGAGGCCCGGTCCATGAACGACCTTATAAGCCGGCTGGTGAACTGGCTACAGAGTTCTTATACCTTGCGTCTTCTCGTCCTGGGCGTTCTGGCCCTGCTGCTCCTGATTCCCATCGCGATGATTGACGGGCTGGTGTCCGATCGGCTCAGTCGGCGCGGCCGGGCTGTCGCCGAGGTTTGCGGCAAGTGGGGCGGTCCTCAGACGCTCACGGGTCCGGCTCTGGTGGTGCCTTACACGCATCAGTCGGAGGATACGCTGCCCGACGGCCGCCACACGATCCGTGCTGAAACGCGTCATGCGGTGTTCCTGCCGCAACGGCTGAATGTCGATGCCGCCATCGCCTGCCAGACGCGTTATCGGGGTATCTTCTCCGTGCCCGTCTACAACCTGACGGCCACGCTCGAAGGTGAGTTTGAGCGGCCGAACGTCGTGGAACTCGGCGTCGATCCAGCGTCTGTGGACTGGGATCGGGTCCACCTGGTGATGGGCGTCTCCGATGTCCGAGGCATTCAGGATGAGGCCGTGCTCACCTGGAATGAGCAGCCGGTCTCGTTCGTGCCCGGCACGGGCGAGTTCATGGATCGTTCAGCCGGCATTCACGCGCCGGTTCAGCTCGATGAGGCGCGGCACTTCACCTTTTCGCTGCCGTTGTCGGTGCATGGGAGCGTCGAGCTGTACTTCGTCCCATTCGGGAAAAACACGGCCGTCACGCTCAGTGCCGACTCCGGCGACCCGAGCTTCCAGGGCAACTGGCTGCCTGCGGAGCGGACGATCGGCCCCGCCGGCTTCTCCGCTCGGTGGTCCATCCCGTTTCTCGGTCGCGACTATCCACAATCATGGACGTCCACCACGGCGATGCGTCGTCCGGTCGAGCAGTCGCGCTTCGGCGTGCAGTTGGTCAATCCGGTGGATCACTATCGCATGGCCGAACGCAGCGTGAAGTATGCCTTCCTCTTCATCCTTCTGACCTTCACCGTCGTCTGGCTCATCGAACTGCAAGCCCATCTGCGCGTGCATCCTGTGCAGTGCCTGCTGCTCGGCGCGGCGCTGTGTATCTTCTATCTGCTCGAGTTGTCGCTTTCCGAGCATCTGGGCTTCATGCTCGCGTATGGGATCGCCAGTGCGGCCGTGGTGGTGCTCATCACCGCGTACAGCGTCGCAGCCTTTCAAAGGCTGTCCCGCGCGCTGCTTCTAGCCGGCGGCCTGATTCTGCTCTACGCGTATCTTTACATGCTGCTGATGAACGAGGACTACGCCCTGCTGGCCGGTTCCATCGGCCTCTTCGCCGTGCTGGCCCTCGTCATGTTCACCACCCGCCGCATCGACTGGTACGCCGCCGGATCAAGCCGCACCCCTACATCCCCGTCGACATGACAGCCCGTCTTTGACATGTCGACGGTTCACGGCTCTGTCCAGTACTGCTTTCGGACCCACAACGGCAGCAGCTATCGCCAGTGGTTTTTCGGCGCTCTGCCAGCCTGCAGAGCACGATGGGTGCCCGGGGCAAAGCGAAGCGCTGCCCTGGAAGGTGCGTCAGTGTGGCGCCCTGCGCTGCGGCGCTGAGGCGTTGGTCTGTGGCGGCGCTGCGCTCTGCCACGGCACACGCGTCGGCCCAGACGCCCGACCACGATGAGTCGCGATGCCCAACACACCACTCGCTCACGCTCGCGGCTCGGCGCGGACCCGCCGTGCCTTTCCCGCGGGCTTTGCGATCTTGGCGGTGAATCTACGGGCCCTTTACCCCAGCGGCTCGACGCGCAGGGTCGCGGTCATTTCGTGCTCGGCGCCCGGGGGCAGGGTGATCGCGTGCTCGGCCGCGTTGGCGGTCTCGACGCACAGCATCGTCCGCCAGCCATCCTCGTGGTCTTCATCGTCCAGGTCGGCCATCGCCGCCGCCCGCTGCTGCCAGGGGTTCCATACCACCGTCGCGTCCGAGCCGGTCTTGTCGATCACGATCCGCCGGCCCAGCGCGGGATCGTCGACCACGCACGTCGCCCGCGTGTGCAGGTAGACGCGATCGGTCTCGCCGGTGAATGTCACGGGCTGTTGGTCCTGGGTGCAGCGGGCGAAGTCGAGGGTCTTGTCCAGGTACTCGGTTCCCTCCAGGCCGCGCAGCGTCGCGCGATGGATGTCGCCGACGCGCAGGTAGGTGTGCAGCGCCTCGCTGAACCGCAGTGGTGTGCGGCCGGTGTTGCGCATGCGCAGGGCCATGTGCAGCATTGGACCGACGCGGACGGTGAAGCGGGCTTCGTAGTCATGCGGGTAGAACCGCCGGCCCTGCTCATCAGCGGTCAGCACGAACGTCGCCGCGACGGTGTGGGCGTCGAGGGGTTCGACTGCCGCCACCTCCCACGCGCGGGTGCGCACCAGGCCATGCATCGGCGCCTGCGGGTCGGTGTGTTCGCCGCCGAACCACGGCAGGCAGATGGGCACGCCGCCGCGCACCGGTTTGCCCGGCTCGTACGGGCTGCTGTGGCTGACAAAGAGCACCGGCTGGTGGCCGGCGGGCTGGTATTGCAGGACATGCGCCCCATGCAGCAGCATCCGCAGGCTGGCGGTGGGCGGGGTCAGGTGGAGGCAAGTCAGGCCGCCGGGGCCGATGTCGAAATGCGCGACGCCCGGGCGGCCGAAGCGGCCGTTGAGGTCATGAACCAGGTCGGCGTTCGATGCGGCCGGCGCGGGATTGTTGGTCTTGTGCATGGGCACGATCGTAGTGTTTCCGGGGGGTCTGACCAAGGCGCGTACGGGCGAGCGCCAGGCCGGGCACGGGGCTGGGGACGGTGATACAGTGAACAGGTTACGTACCTGACCATGTACGAATTGATCTGCCCCTATTGCGGTCACGTTCGTCGCTCGCCCTTCGTCCGGGTGCATGCGGTAACACGTTGCGGGGGATGTCGGCGCACGTTCCAAGTGGAACAGAGCCAGATTCGCCGGCGTGTGGGCGCAGCGGCGGAGATGGACAGAGACGCATTGGCGGACGCGGCGGCGGACGCCAGCGGCAGCGCGGTGGGGTTGCGGGCGCTGAGCATGGACGAGTCGGTCGACGAGGATCCCTCGGCGCGCAGCGGGGCCCATGAGTTGCTCGATCTTCCGGGCCACGCGGCCCATGCGGCGGACACGGCCCGCAGGGGGCTGGGGGCCCTGGTCCACCGCGCCCGGACGTGGTCGGCGCCTCAATGGGCGGGTGTGCTGGCGGTGCTGGTGGTTCTGGCCGGTCTGTCGCGGCTGCTGCCCGGCGGGGCGTGGCGCGATCCTGGAGAAGTCGAGGAGCAGTCGGACCAGGCTCCGCTGCGCCCACAGATCGACGAACCGGCCCAGCCGAGCGTGGTGCTGGGCGAGGCTGTGCCGGTGGTCGCGGCGGTGTGGCAGCCGGCGGCGGCGGAGTTCACCGCGCCGCAGTCGTCAGGGGCGTTGACTTTCGATGCCCTGGGGTGGCGGACGGACGCGGGCGGGCGCCTGGCGCTGCGGGCGGTGCTGGTGCGGTCGGACGCGGCGATCCGCACGGGGGCGACGCTGCATGTGATGGTGTCCGCGGGCGTGGGGCGGCATCGCTTGATGCGCAGCAGCGTGGCGGTGCCGTTGCTGTTGCCGGACACGCCCGTGGAAGTGTCGTTGCCAGCCCCGGTGGGCATGATGGGCGAGCCGGAGCCGACGGTCTGGCTGGAGCCGGGGCAGGTGGTGCCCGACGCGCTGCCGCTGGTGGTCAGCCAGGTGCGGGTCGAGTCGGCGCGGGGGCTGGACTCGGTGCGTGTGAGCGCGGTGAACCCGACGCGGCGGTACCTGAGGCCGACGCGTTTTGTCGTGACGGCCACGGACGCCAAAGGGATTGTGGCGGGGATGTGGACGATCGACTACCGTCCGTTGATCGAGCCGGGGGCCCGGCTGGAGTTGTCGGCGCCGGTGGCGCTGGGCGACGCGCAGTTGGCGCGCTGGGAGGCGACGGGCGTGGCGGTGCCCGCGGGGGGGCTGTCTTCGGATGTGGTGGACTGGGGCCACTGACGTGCCTGGGGCGGCGGGGCGAACCCATCGGCGGCCAAGGCAGTAGGATGAAGGTCGTTGCCGCCGTCACCGGTCAGCCCGTGATCAGGAATCCGCCTTGCTTATCCCCGTCGGCACCGACCGCAGACAGCGTCACACCCCCTGGGTGAACTACACCCTGGTGGGGTTGAACGTGCTGTTCTACCTGCTGACCGCCAGCCAGGTGGGCCAGCCGCTGGACAACATCCGTCTGCTGTTTCTTCAACCGGCCAGTCCGTCGCTGACGCAGTTCTTCAGCTACCAGTTCCTGCATGCTGACGTGATGCACCTGGCGGGAAACATGTTGTTTCTGTACGTGTTCGGCAATGCGGTGGAGGATCGGCTGGGGTCGGTGGGGTACCTGTTTTTCTACCTGGCGGGCGGCGTGCTGGCGGGTCTGGGCCACATCCTCATCGAGTCGTCGCCGGTCATTGGCGCCAGCGGCGCGGTGGCGGCGGTGAGCGGGGCGTACCTGGCTCTGTTTCCACGCAGCAATGTGACGCTGTTCTACTGGTTTTTTCTGTTCGTGGGCTACTTCGAGGTGTCGAGTCTGCTGCTGATCGGGGCGTACATCGTCCTGAATGTGGTGGAGCATCTGTGGGGCGCGGGGCAGGTGGCGCATCTGGCGCACCTGACGGGCTATGCCTACGGTTTCGCGATCGGGATGTTGATGTTGTGGGTGGGCGTGCTCGATCGCGAGCCGTTCGACATGCTGGCGTTGTGGGAGCGGCGGCGTCGGCGGGCGGCATTTGCCCGAATGACCCAGGGCGGTGGTGGGCCGTGGCTGGCGACGGCCGGGGCTGCCAAAGCATCGGCGCCGGAAGGCGACCAGGAGCAGGACGCCCATCGCCGGGAGATTCTCGCGTTGCGGGCGCGGATCGGGGAGGCGATCGACGGCCACAACCTGGGCCAGGCGGCGGAATGGTTCGGGCGGCTGCAGCAGCTTGAACCCGGGGCGGTGCTCAGCCAGCAGCAGCAGTTGGATGTGGCCAACCAGCTCATGTCGGTGGGGCGCTACGAGGCGGCGGCGCAGGCGTACGAGGGGATGCTGGGGACGTACGGCAGCTATCCGCAGCGTGAGCAGGTGGAACTGATCCTGGGGTTGATCTACGCCCGCTACCTGCGGCGGCAGGACCGGGCGAGGCAGCTCCTGGAGCAGGCGCTGGGTCGGCTGCGTGACGAAGACCAGAAGCGGCTGGCGCGGCAGGTGCTGGATGAGCTGGAGGCATGACCGGGGCTTGCCGGCGTCGGCCGAGTCTTTAGAATACCCGCCCGTGCTTTGAAGGCCGCCCCCCGGCCGAGGCACGCCAGCCGGCCGACCCCCTCGGCCCATGGCGCCCCCCCCACGCCTGACAACGATCCCGGAAGTGAGCCCATCCATGAGCGATAGTCTGAACCTGAAAGGCAATGCCGTCATCGGCCAGTCCGGCGGACCGACCGCCGTCATCAACCAGTCGCTGGTCGGCGTGGTCGAGGTGCTGCGCGGCGGGAGCGGTGTCGAGAAGATTCTCGGCGCGCGGCACGGCGTGCGCGGCATCGTGGAGAACCACTTCACCGAGCTTCAGGAGATACCCGAGGACCGGCTCGAGCGCATCGCCCAGACGCCCTCGGCTGCGCTGGGCTCCAGCCGCGACAAACCCGATGAAGCGTATTGCAGGCGCATCTTCGACGTGTTCGAGAAGAACAACGTCCGCTACTTCTTCTACATCGGCGGCAACGACAGCTCGGACACCTGCCGCATCGTCAACGAGCTGGCCAAGCAGGTCGGCTATGAACTGCGGGCTTTTCACGTGCCCAAGACGATCGACAACGACCTGGTGTGCAACGACCACACGCCCGGCTACGGATCGGCGGCGAAGTTCGTGGCCCATGCGTTCATCGGCGACAACGCCGACAACCAGGCGCTGCGCGGCATCAAGATCGACGTCATCATGGGCCGGCACGCCGGTTTTCTGACGGCGGCGAGCGTGCTGGCCAAGGCCCACGTCAACGATGGGCCGCACCTGATCTATGTGCCCGAGGTGGCGTTTGACGTCGACAAGTTCGTGGCGGATGTCGATCGCATCTACACGCAGCGCGGGCGCTGTCTGATTGCCGTGAGCGAGGGCATTCACGACGCGGACGGTACGCCGATCGTCACCAAGCTGGCGCGTGACGTGGAGAAGGACGCGCATGGCAACGTGCAGCTTTCGGGCACGGGCGCCCTGGGCGACTTCCTGAGCCAGTTGCTCAAGAGTCGGCTGGGCGAGAAGCTGCGTGTGCGGGCCGACACCTTCGGCTATCTGCAGCGCAGCTTCGCGGGCCTGGTGTCGCCGGTTGACGCCCAGGAGGCGCGTGAGGTGGGGCGCAAGGCGGCGGAGATGGCGCTGATCGGCAACCTGGACGGCTCGATCGCCATTCAGCGGGTCAGCGATGATCCGTATCGCATGGAATACCGGCTGGTCGATCTGGCGGAGGTGGCGGGCAAGACGCGCACGCTGGATGCGGAGTGGATCGTGGATGGCAACATGATCAGCGACGCGTTCCGGCGGTACGCCCTTCCGCTGGTGGGCAAACTGCCGCAGATCGAAACGCTGCGCGATCGTTAAGATAGGCCGCGTGCGTGCCGCGCGGCGCGCGGTTCCTGGCTGCCAGTCAGCGAGAGGCGAACATGCTCGGCATCGAACCGTGGCTTGACGCCCATGCGGTGTTCTGGCCGCTTTTCATTTTTCTGGCCCGCGTCACCGACGTGTCCATCGGCACGATGCGCACGATCTTCGTGGTGCGCGGCCACCGGATGTTCGCCGCGATGCTCGGCTTCGTCGAGGTCATCATCTGGATCGTCGCGGTGTCCGGCGTGCTGCGCGATGACCTGACGGTGGTGAAGGTGCTGGCGTACGGCGGCGGATTCGCGACGGGCAACCTGGTGGGCGTGTGGGTCGAGCAGAAGCTGGCCATCGGGCTTCAGCGTGTGATCCTGATCTCGCGGGGGCGGCACCATTCGGTGGCATTCGGCCTGCGGCTGGCGGACTTTGCCGTCACGGAAGTGCCGGCCCGCGGCGGCATGGGCGAGGTGGCGATGTGCTTTGTGATCGTCGCCCGACGTCGGGCCCCGGATGTGGTGCGCATCGCCAAGGCGATCGACCCGGACGTCTTTCTGATCGTGGAGGACGTTCGCAGCTCGAGTCTGCGCCGGCGCAGCGACGTCGCGCACGAGGCCACCGGCTGGCGGGCGATCGCAAAGAAGAAGTAGGACGGCAGACCAGGGCTCGATGCGCGGCCGCGGGCTGAAAATCACCCATCAGAATCCAATGGCCTCTCACCGCGGAGCGTGGAACACCTGCACGGGAATGTGCGGCAGACGCTGGCGAAACCATACGCCCAGCCGATCCATGTGGGCGTCATCGAGCGGGGCGACGAAGCGCTCAGCCGTGGCGCGGGCGACGGTGTAAAGCTGCACGGCTTTGATGCGGCAGCCGGCATCGGCCAGCTCGCGCACGCGCTCAAGATAAGCATCGAATTCGTCGTCGGGCAGGGGCTGGCCCCAGGCTTCGAGAAAAAGCGACTGAAGCACGACCGGATGCTGGCGGCCGAAGTTGCGGATGTTGTCCAGCACGCGGCGCAGAGGCATCGCCGCCCGGTCGATCTTGCGGAAGTAGTCCTCGGTGCCCGCGTCCAGCTTGGCCCACACCTCGTCATGCTCGGGGTCGAAGCGATCCAGGGCGGTCCGGACGCGCGGCCGATCGAAGAGGGTCGCATTGGTGATGACGATCAGCTTCACGTCCGGCAGGTCGAGCTCGCGGCGGACCGCCTGGGCCAGTTGCACCGCGTCGTCGAAACGCGCGTAGGCCGTGGGCTCGCCATTGCCGGAGAAGGCGATGTCGTTGATGCGGCGGTACTCGGGGCTGACGGTGTTGAACGGCTCGTATAGCCAGATGCTGGCGTCCCTGGCCCAGGTGAGCAGTTGCCGCAGCTCGCGGGCGATCTGGTCAAGATCGACATCGGTGCGCGGCGGGGGCTGGGTGCGGTCGACGCAGCAGTAGACGCAGTCGAAGTTGCAGGCGGTGTCGGGGTTGAGGTTGATGCCGATCGACAGGCCGTGGCTGCGCCGGCTGACGACGGGGTAAACGTAATCGAAATCACCCCACAGCCGGGGATGCTCGGCGAAGGCGCGGCGGTTGCCGCCGTCGGGTTTTGCCCTCCCGTCTTCCCCGCTCGGGTTGTTGGTTTTCGCGGGCACGTCGGTATTGTACGGGCATGAAGATTTACATCCTCGCGGACATGGAAGGCATCAGCGGCATCCGCAAGATCGAGCAGGTGCAGCCGGGCGGCAATGAATACTGGGCCGAGGGCGTGCCGCTGATGGAGGCGGACATCGAGGCCGCGGTCGCCGGCTGCCGCGACGGCGGGGCGGACGAGGTGGTCGTCGCCGACACGCACGCCGGCGGCGGACAGCTTCGTCTGTCGAAGATGGGCCCGGGTGCGGTGTACGAGACGCCGGGGGCCGACCCCGCGCCGGCCTGCATGATGCCGGCCCTGGACCAGACGTTTGACGGCGTGATTCTGCTGGGGCATCACGGCATGGCGGGCACGCTCAACGGCTTTCTCGACCACTCGTTCGATTCGTCGCGCGTGTTCGAGATGCGGCTGGACGGGCGGCCGATCGGGGAGATCGGCATCGAGGCGGCGTATGCGGGGCACTTCGGCGTGCCGGTCATCATGATCAGCGGCGACGCGACGACGGCCGCGGAGGCGCGTGATTTTCTGGGCGACGTGGAGACGGCGATCGTGAAGTGGGGCGTCGGCCGCAACCGCGCGCGGTGCCTGCCGGTGGACGAGGCGCATGAACTGGTGCGCAACACGGCGAATCGCGCGGTCGAGCGCGCGGCCCGGAAAGGCGCATTCAAGCCGTTCGCCCCGAAGCTGCCGGCCACGCTGGAGGTCACGCACTATCGAAGCGACTATGCCGAGCAGGCGATGTATGAGCGCTGGTGGCAGCGTGTCGATGCACGCACCGTGCGGCGTGAGGTGGAGTCATTGAAGGACATCAAATAGGCGCAGCGATGCACTCACGCGCCGAGTTGATCGAGCAGCACGCGGCGGAAGGTCTGGATGGGGGCGTCGGCGCCGGTCCAGAGGGTGAACTGGGCGGCGGCCTGGCGGATGAACATTTCCGTGCCGGGGATGGTGAGGCAGCCGGCCGCCCGGGCGTCGTGCAGCAGCCTGGTGTTCACCGGGTTGTAGATGGTGTCGAAGACAACGGTGCCCGGACCGCAGTCGCTGATGTCGCGCAGATCGGTCAGCGGGCTGGCGTCGACGTTCGGGTGCATGCCGATGGGCGTGCAGTTGATGACGACCTGGCAGTGGGCGTCGGCCAGGGCGTGCAGCGGCTGGGCGCGGACCGGACCGGCCATGTCGGCGAAGTCGTCGGCGATGGTCTGGGCGCGTTCGAGCGTGCGGTTGTAGATGGTGACGTTGGCCCCGTGTTCGGCGAAGCCGGCGGCGATGGCCCTCGCCGCACCGCCCGCGCCGATGATCGCCACCTGCTGGCCCTTGAGCTCGCGTGCTTCGATGTCGAGGCTGTCGCACACGGCTTCGAGGGCGCCGGCGTAGTCGGTGTTCGAGGCGTAGAGCGCGCCGTCGTCGCCTATGCTGAGCGTGTTGGCGGCGCCGATGCGTGCGGCCAGCGGTTCGATCACGCCGCCCCGCTCGGTGACGAAGCGAAGCAGGTTTTCCTTGTGGGGGATGGTCACCGACGCGCCGCGGAAGTGCAGATCCCGGGCGTCGAGCATCGCGCCGACGGTGGCCTTGAAGTGTTCGTATTCCGGCGGGATCGGCAGGGGCAGGTAGACGCCGTCGAAGCCCAGGGCCTCGAAGCCGGCGTTGTGGATGGCCGGGCTCATCGAATGGCCGACGGGATAACCGATGACGCCATACACCTCGGTCTTCGGGTTCATCGCGTCCCAGCGGTACAGGCGCTTGAGTTGATGAACGGTGGGCTGGCCGGGGGCGGTGGTGTTGGCGGCGTCGACGACGGCGAAGGTGAGCAGGGCGCCGAACTTGCGGGCGAGGATACGGCTGGGGGCGCCGAAGGGGCCCATGCACAGGGCGATGGAAGGCTTGAGTCGATGGGTCAGAAGCTCGAAGGCCTCGAGGTTGTCGCGCAGCGATCGGGCCTGCCAGACCATCTTGACGACGTTGCAGTGGTCGAACTGGGTCATGGCCTCGACGCGCTGAAGCAGGTCGGGTGGCCGTTGGCTGAAGTCGTGGCTGGACAGGATCAGTCGCGTGTCGTGGCGGAGCATCTGCGCCAGGCGCCCGCGCACCTGTGGATCGCGCTGGTAGCTGGCCAGCTCGAAGTCGAGGTAGGACGGGGCGGTGCGTCCGGCCATGATGCGATCGAGCAGATCGAGGCGCTGGGCGTCGGTGCCGGGGTGATGGCCGCCTTCCCAGGTGGGTCGGCAGGTGACGATGCACGGCAGGCCGCACTGCTCGATGAGTTGGGCGATCTGATCGGCGTCGGCTTCGGTGCGGACGAAGGGATCGACGCGCAGCTCGATGAGGTCGGCGCCGTGTTCAGCCGCCTGGGCCGCGGCCGCGAGGGCCTGGCCGATGTTGTGGATGAGGATGGAGACGGCCAGTCGGGTCATGGTGGAGCTCGCGATGCCGCCTCGTAGGGTAGCGGGACGTGTGGACGACGACCAGACGGCTCGCCGGCTTTGCGCGACTGGCCGGGGACGGCGGCAGTCGGTAGTCTGTGCGCCTTCGCGTGCGGCCGGCCCCCTTGATTCATCGACCCTGCCTGGACCACCCATGCCCAAGATCGAAGCGATTCCGGCGGTCATGTACGCCGCCGCTCTGCAGCCGTCGGCCGACATCTCGGCGCTGGTCGCCCCGCCCTATGACGTGCTGGACGAAGCGGGCAAAGCCCGTCTGCTGGCGGGCAGTGAGCGCAACATCGTGGCCATCGACCTGCCGCACCTGCCCGCCAAGACAGTCGGCCCACCTCAGACCTATGAAGTGGCGGCGGCGATGTACCGAAAGTGGCTGGCGGACGGGATCCTGGTGCGCCGCGATGCGCCAGCCATGTTCGTTTACACGCAGACGTTCACCGTGGACGGCGTGACGCACTGCCGACGGGGTCTGATCGCCGATCTGTCGGTGCAGCCCTTTGGCCCTGCGGCCGACGGGAACGGTGGGATCTTTCCGCACGAGCAGACTTTCAGCGGGCCCAAGGAAGACCGTCTGCGGCTGATGCGGGCGACGCAATGTCAGCTTTCGCCGATCTTCGGGCTTTATCGCGACGAGGCGTCGGGTGTCGGCGATCGTCTGAACAAGGCGATGGCCCGCGGCGGGCCGGACTTCACCGCGACGACCCGCGACGGCACGCGGCACGAGGTGTGGGTGGTGCGCGAGCCGGACGCGATCGCCGGTTTTGCCGCGGCGCTGGCGGGCAAGGATGTGTTCATCGCCGACGGGCACCATCGCTACACCACGGCCCTGAACTATCTCAACGAGCTGCGCGCAAGAGGCGAAACGGTGCCGCGCGCGGCCCAGCGGTGCATGTTCGTGCTCATCGCGATCGAGGATCCGGGGATGATCGTGCTGCCCACGCACCGGGTGCTGGGAGGCATGGCGGGGTTCAGTTTCGAGCGTTTCACAGCTGCGGCGCGGGGCCGGCTGAAAATCGAGCGGTTCCAGGGCGATCTGGCGGCGCTGGAGGCAGCGCTGCCGGGGGCCGGTCCACACGCCATGGGGCTATACGACGCGATGGCCGGGAAGGGTCCGCGGCTGTGGCTGGCGACGACGGTCGAGGCGGATCCGCTTGCGTCGGCATTCCCGCAGGCCAGTGATGCGTGGCGTGGCCTGGATGTGGCGATCGCCCAGCACCTGATCGTCGAGGGCATCTGCGAACCCACGTTCTGTTCGGGCGGGGAATCGGTGGCGTGGCAGTTTCCCCACACGCTGGCGGACCTTGAGGCGGCGGCCGACGGCAAGAAGGGCCAGTTGGGTCTGGTGATGCAGCCGACACCGCTGGAGGCCATCGGCGCGGTCTGTGCCGCCGGTGAACTGATGCCGCAGAAGAGCACGTTCTTCTATCCCAAGCTGGCGACGGGTCTGGTGCTCAACCCGCTGGCGTGAGGTGCCAGCACATGCTATAAGCTCGGCAGGTACAGACGCTTGGAAGACACCACGCCCCTGGCAGAGCTATCCGACGAGCAACTCGTGGAATGTTACCGCGAGGGGCGGCGCGAGGCTTTCGCCCAGCTTGTGCAGCGGTACGAGCGGGATCTGTTTCACTTTCTGGTGCGTTTCGTGCGCCGGGCGGCGGCGGCGGACGATATGTTCCAGGAGACCTTCTTGCAGGTCCATCTGTCCATCGAGCAGTTCGATTCCAGCCGCCGCTTTCGGCCGTGGCTTTTCACGATCGCGGCGAACAAGGCCCGGGACTACCTGCGTAGAAACAAGAACGCCGCGTCCAATGTGCTCACCAACCCCATTGGCGGGGCGTCGGGGGCGGACGATGGCCGGACCATGATCGACCTGCTGGAGGATGAACTGCCGCTTCCTGAGGAGGCGGCGATGGAGGGTGAGACGCAGAAGCTGGTGCAGGAGACGGTCGAACAGTTACCGGACCATCTGAAAGAGATCCTGCTTCTGGCGTATTTTGAGCGGTTCGCCTACAAGGAGATCGCGGAGATGCTGGGCATTCCGGTAGGCACGGTCAAGAGCCGGCTGCACGCGGCCGTGGGGGCCTTCGCGGAGGCCTGGAAATATGGCAAACCCGCGGGCTAGGGCCTGCGTAGTATGGAGCAGCACCCCCAGGCGACGTCGGCCGGGGCGAGCGTCAGTCGACGCGGTTTCGGCCGTCAGCACGCCAGGAGCATGCTGGGGAGCATGGGGGTACAGGAGCATTGGCGCACGGGAGCACCGGCGCACGGGAGAAGGCTTGGTCAGCATGTCGCCCCCGGGCGCGCACGGTCGGTGAGCGGGGTTTTGAAGCTGAGTTATGAATCTGATCGCTTATCCTGACCGTTGACCAGGGCCGTCGGCATCAAAGCCGTCAAGCCCGTGATACGTGACCTGAGAATGAACGCTATGGCGGACGAACCCACGAATTTCCGGATGCCCCGCTCGCTCTCGGCCCAGGATGCCGAGATCGTCGATCGTCTGCTGGCGTCGCTTTCGCAGGCGAATCACGCGGACGGCGGGAGCGTAGAGCCGGTGTGGTCAAGCGATGCGTCGCCGCGCGCTCAGCGGGTGCGGCAGTTGATGAGGCTGATCGACGCATGGCCGGCCGCGGAACCCGCCCACGACCTGGCTCGACGCACCCTGGCGAAGATTGAGGCGGCCCAGCAGCAGGCGCGTTTTGACCGGCAGATTCAGGCGTTGAAACTGGGTGGGCGACCGGTGTCCGGTCCGCGGCGCTTCGGCTGGAACGACCTGGCGGCGGTGGCGGCGATGCTCATTGCGGCGTTTTCGCTGGGGCTGCCCATGCTCTCAACGTCGCGTGGTCAGTCGCGGCAGATCGCCTGTGCGAACAACCTTCGGACAGCGGGCGCGGCGATGACCAGCTACGCCGCTGACAGCCAGGGCCAGATGCCGCGTCTGGGCAACTTTGAGGGCCAGCCCTGGTTCCTGGTCGGCCAGGGTGTCGAGACGCACAACGGTCAGCCCCAGCAGGTTCGATCGAACTCGGCGCACCTGTTCCTGCTGGTGCGCCGCGGCTACATCCACCCCGGCGCCTTGGCGTGTCCGGAAAACGAGCACGCGACCCAGCACCTGGCGGCCGGCGCCTTTGACTGGCCCAACGCCAAGGCCGTCTCATACAGCTATCAGAACCAGTTCACGCGGCGACCGGTGCGGCTGGAGAACGCTCCGGGCATGGCCGTGCTGGCGGACAAGAACCCGCTTTTCATCATCGCCGCCGACGCCCAGGGCAAGCCGGTGCGTCTGAAATTTCGCCATGATCTGGCCCCCACCGCCGTCAGCGAGATGCACCGAGGCGGGCAGAACACCCTGCGGGCCGATGGCGCGGTGTTCTGGACGGTGCGGCCGATGCTGCCCGGAGGCGAAGACAACATGTGGCTGCTGGAAGGCGTGCGCGACTACAGCGGCCGCGAATCGCCCACCCGCTCCGACGATGCCCATCTGATTCCCTGAGTCCGCGTCTCGCGGCTCTATCCGGTTCCTTTTTCCCCAGCCCTGTGACGCTGTTCGTCGTGGCGGCGGGCTTGCAGTATGATCGCGGAGGACCGCATCTCTATTCACGCGAGGAATCCGCGCCATGACCATCGTCAAAATCCTTCTGGCCATTTTCCTGCCGCCGGTCGCCGCGTTCATGCAGGTGGGGCTGAGCCTGCACTTCTGGCTCAACATCCTGCTGACGATCCTGTTCATGTTCCCCGGCTCGGTGCACGCCCTGTGGCTTGTGGCGACCGACAGGAAATCGTGAGGGACGGGCCGCAGCCGCGGCCAGCCGCGGGCACCAGGGCCTGCTTTGGGCACAGAGTTGTGCAAGGCTGCGGTTTGCCACCAGAGCCGCGGAATTTCCTATTTTGCCATTGACCTCGCTTCAGTAGCGGGGATAATCTCTATATGGGTTCCCTCATGCGGTTCTCCCCCGGCCATTGCGGCCGACCCGCGTGAAGGATGGGTGCCCTGCCTTCCGTACGTAGCGTGTCACCGTGCGTCGAGATGACAAACCGGCTTGAAGCCGGCAGTTGTTGCACAGGTCGGCTGACAGGGAGGTGCGCGATGCCGTCGGTGGACCCCATCATGGAGGCGGAAGTTCGAGTTTTGCTGCAGCGAGAGTCGCGGCGTCTGGGTTGGGGTGGGACGGAGCCCCGCGATCCCGTCTGGGCGTCGATTCCCGGGTTGCCGGGACAGTTGGCCGAGTTGGCGGAACGCTGCTGGGACCGTTCGCCCCGCCAACTGGCGCCCATGGTTCGTCGGATGCTGATGGAGCCGCAGTTCTGTGATGCGAGCGGTGACAACGTGGTGGACGACGATCTGTGCCGCCACGTGGAGGAGGAAGTCGCCGCCGCCCTTCGGGTTGTGGAACTGCTGTGGGCCCGGTATGCCGACGAAAGGTCTCGGGGGCATCTGGACGCGGTGGTTCCGATGTGCGGCTGAGGCGTCGCGACTCATTTTAAAGCGTCTGACGGCGGCTTGAACCAGGGGCCGCCGAGGTGGCTGGGCGGACACGATGCGGTTAGGCTCGAGGCATGCGGCACAAGGACCGACGCATGCGGGACGCGAGCCCACGGAAGATGGCCGAAACCACGCAGTTGCAGGACAGACGCAGTCAGACCAGCGCCAGGGGCGTGGGGCCCTTGGCGCTTCTCTTGTGTGCGCCGCTGCTGGGGGTTCTGCTAGGGCCGTTAGTCCTGGGGCGGGTGAATCCACAACTTCATCGACAACTGTGGGTGGGCGGCGTTGTCCAGGAGCGGACGCAGGCGGCTCAGGCGGCGGAGTTTCAGAGCCAACTGTCGCGGCTGGGGAGCACGGGGGTGACCGACGCGGCGGTCGCGGAACTTGTGCAGGCCAACGCCATCCAAGCGGCGGCACTGGCTGACGCGACGCGGGCGCAAGTCGTGCGGCGTGAGGCGCTGCTGGCGCAGATGGCCGGCGGACTGGTGCTGGGGGCGGCCGGCGTGCTGGTGCTGCGAGGACTGCTGGGTGTCTGTGGTGCGTTGGTGCTGGCCGATCGGCTGGACGGGCTGCTGGCTGCGGCGATAGGCGCGTGGATGGTGCTGTGGCTGGGCCGCGGTGCCGCGCCGGGAGCGGCCGGGACGGCGGTGATCGCCGCCACGATGGCGATGAGCCTGACGCTGGTCCTCTGGCCGACGGCCGTATCCAGGGAATCCTGATCCAGTGGCCCTATAGATCGCTGGCGCGGTTGGCCTCGGCCAGCCGGGGGTCCAGCAGGTCGCAGAGGCTGTGATACAGCAGCAGGTGGGCTTCCTGGATGCGCTGGGTGTTGTTCGAAGGCACCGTCAGTTCGATCTCCGCCAGACCCTTGCATGTGCCGCCGTCGCGGCCGAGGAAGGCGATGCGCGTCATCCGCCGGGCCGCGGCGACCTGCAGGGCCAGCCGCACGTTCGCGCTGTTGCCGCTGGTGGAAAAAACGATCAGTACGTCGCCGGCCTGGCCGAGGGCTTGAACCTGGCGGGCGAAAAGCTGTTCAGCCGGGAAGTCATTGATGAGGGCGGTGGTCAGGGCGTTGCAGGCGGTCAGGTCCATCGCGGCGAAGCCGGGGCGATCGAGCTGGTAGCGGCCGGCGATTTCGCAGGTGAGGTGGGCGCTGTCAGCCGCACTGCCGCCGTTGCCGCAGCACAGCACCTTGTGACCGTCGAGCAGGGCGGCGCTGAGGGTGTCGGCCGCCTCCTGCAACGGCTCGGCCAGATGCTCGATGCGCTCATGAAGCCGGCGGGCGGCCGTGAGATTCGCAATCAGGACATCATGGGCGGAAAGGGGGGCGCCTTCGGACATGGGCGGTGGCTCCACGCAGGTCGGCCGGGCGGTCTGGCCGCGGTCGACGGCGGGTCAGAGGTAACGTCTCATCATACGGCGCATGACCATCGCGCTGAGGCTGGGACAGGCGGTGAGCAGGCCGAGCAGGACGCGTGTGACCGGGCTGGGCCAGACCTCGGCCCGCGGACGGCGCAGGGCGGCGACGATCTTTCGCGCGACCTTCTCGACCGGCTGACGCAAGGCGTCGGGCGTGTTGCGTCGCGGCCGATAAACGGTATCCGACACCGTTTCGACGACGGCGCCGAATTCGGTGCGGGTGCCGATGGGGTGGATGCTGGTCAGGTCGACGCCTTCACCGGCCAGTTCGGCACGCATGGCGCAGGCGATGGCGTCCTGAGCCGCCTTGGTCGCCGCATAAAGCCCGTAGTAAGGCGGGGCGATCTCGCTGGCGGCGCTCGAGCAGATCAGGATGTGGCCGCGGCCCTGGCGCCGCATGTGCGGCACGGCCGCTTGGACGACGTGCAGTGTGCCGAAGAAGTTGGTCTCGAAAATGGCCCGCGCCTGGTCGATCGTCGTCTTGTCGACCGGCGCGCCGATGCCGTAGCCCGCATTGGCGAAGACAGCGTCCAGCCGCCCGTGCCGCTGGGCCGCGTCGTCGACGAGGCCGAACATGGCCAGCCGGTCGCACACGTCGGCCACGACGATCTCGCCGCCGCCGCCGCGGGCCCGGCCCGCCTGCGTGCAGGCCGCGGCGACCTGCCGCAATCGCTCCTCGCGCCTGGCGCTGAGCACGACGTGCATGCCCTCGGCGGCGCACGCCACGGCCGCAGCGGCGCCGATGCCGCTGCTGGCGCCGGTGATGACGATCACCTGTTCTCGAAGATCGCGGGATCGAAGCTGCATGGCCGAAAGTCTACCGACCGACATCCGTGTGTGCCCGCGGCCTCATGGGGACGAGGGAGGCCGACCGGCGGCGCGGTCGAAGTGAAGGATTCCACGCAACCGTATACTCTGGCCGTCGGGCGCTTCTTGACGATGGCCGACCTTCACACGGATAACGACATGGATGACAGGACTCTGATCCAGCGCATCTGCGACGCGGCTCTGCTGCGCGGGCAGTTCACGCTTCGCAGCGGTCGCACGAGCAAATATTACCTTGACAAGTATCTTTTCGAGACCCAGCCGGACATCCTGGCCGAACTGGGGCGGCGGTTCGCCGCGCGGGTGGGTGATGAGGTCGATGTCCTGGCCGGCGCGGAGCTGGGCGGCATTCCGCTGGTCGCGGCCGCGTCGATGGCCAGCGGCAAACCGAGCGTGCTGATCCGCAACCAGAAGAAGGACTACGGCACGGCCAAACTGCTCGAGGGGAAGCTGGGCAAGGGGCAGCGCGTGGTGATCGTCGAAGACATCGCCACCACTGGCGGTCAGGTGCTGGAGGCGGCGAAGGTGATCGAGGCAGTCGGGGCGAAGGTGGTGAAGATCATCGCCGTGATCGACCGGCAGGAAGGCGCCCGGGAGAACATCGAGGCGGCCGGCTTCACGTTTGAAAGCCTGCTGACCAAGGGGGATCTGGGCATCGACGAATAGCAGCCGCGGCTTCAGGCTCAGGGCAGGTCGAAGGTCTGCTGCGTTTCGAGCCTGACCCCGGAAGCGGCGTCGGTGAGGGCGAGTACGGCCGTGAGCGTCGACGGCCGCTCGACGGCGGGCAGCGGCACATCGAGGGTGTGGTGCGTGCCCATGAAGCCGCTGCGATAGGCGGCGTCGAACGCGGCGGCGGTGAAGGTCTTTTCGGCCAGGACGCGTGGGGAAGCGTCGGCCTGAAGGGCGACGATCTGCACCGTGACGGTCGCGGCGGTCACCAGGAAGCGGCCTTGGGCGTCGCGGGTCTGGACATAGAGCCGCAGCGCGTCGATGCGCCCGTCATCGTCGGTGTCGACCGGCCCGCTGTAGCGGCCGAGCGTGACCTGACTGAGGACGGGCAGGTCGGCGTCGACGTCGGCCGCGGACGAACTGAGCCGCGATTCGAGAGTCCGCACCTGCTGGTCACGTCGTTCGAGGGCGGTCTCGAGGGCCTGCACTTTGCGATCGAGTTCGAGGTTCTCGCGGCGCAGGCGGTCGTTGTCATTGACAAAGTTTTTCGGACCGCTGGCGCAGCCGCCGGTCAACAGACATACGGCCGTCACGGTCGCCGCGCACGCCACAGGGCCAAGGGCGTGGCGTCGCGGGGCGGATGACGGCGGTGGGGCGGTGAACACGGGCGGCTCCGTTGCGTGCGGTGTCGGCGACGCGATGGCGCTTAGGCGTTGTCGCCGGCGACCGAATCGGGCAGGTGGGTGAGCACGCGGTCGGCGGCGCCGTAAGCGACGGCCTGTTCGGCGTCCAGCCAGTAGTTGCGCTCGCAGTCGCGGGTGATGGTGTCGAGATCCTGGCCGGTGTGGTGCTGCATGATCTGGTACATGCGTTCGCGGATTCGCAGCATTTCCTTGGCCTGAATCTCCAGATCGGTGGCCTGCCCTTCGATGCCGCCGATCAAAGGCTGGTGCAGCATGACCCGGCTGTTGGGCAGCACGAAGCGTTTGCCCGCCTCGCCGGCCATGAGCAGCACGGCGCCCATCGACGCGGCCATGCCCACGCAGTAGGTGCATACCTGGGGGCGGATGAACTGCATGGTGTCATAGATGGCCATGCCCGCGCTGATCGACCCGCCGGGCGAGTTGATGTAGAGGTGGATGTCGGCCTTGGCGTTCTCGTTGGAGAGGAACAGCAACTGGGCGATGATCAGATTGGCCGTGTCGTCGGTCACCTGGTCGCCGAGGAAGACGATGCGGTCCTTGAGCAGCCGCGAGTAGATGTCATAGGCCCGTTCGCCGCGGCCGGACTGCTCGATCACCATGGGAATCAATGGCATGATGGTCCCTCATCTGCTGGCGGGTATCGGCACCGCCGCCTGTGGATCCTTGTGACGCGCGGCCTGGGGCTCGCGGCGGATGGGTTGCGGGACGGATTCTAGCAGCGCCGCCGGCAGGGGCCAACGGGGTCGCGTCGTGCTTCGCCGCGCCGCCGCCGCGCTACGCTGCTAGGATATGGTTCTGGCCTCTGTTGACGCATGCCCGCCTACGCACCCACCCGAGGCTTGATGCCGTGACCCTCGCCAGCCCGCTTGAAGTCCAGACGTCGTCGTCGCGTGGCGCGATGCTCGCAGCCGGTTCGCTGTGGTGGCGCGAAGTGCGGGCGTTTCTGCGCCAGCGGGGGCGGATCATCGGCGTGCTGGCGCCGCCGGTTCTTTTCTGGCTGATGCTCGGCTCGGGGTTCAACCAGGCCATCCGCCTGGATGCGGGCCAGGGCGCGGCGTCCGCGGTTGTCGCCGGCGCGCCCTCGGATCCAGCCGCGCCCGGTCTTGGCTACATGGCCCTGTTCTTCCCGGGGACCGTGGCGATGATCGTGGTCTTCACGACGATCTTCACGGCCTATTCGGTGATCGAGGATCGGCGGGCGGGTTTTCTTCAGGGCGTGCTGGTCTCGCCGGCGCCGCGCCTGGCGATCGCGTTGGGCAAGATAGGCGGCGGGGCGGTGTTGGCGACGCTTCAAGGCATACTGCTGCTGGTGTTCTGGCCGGTGGTTGGGCCTTGGCCCGGATGGCTGGGGCTGGGCGCGGCCACGGGAATGCTGGCGCTGATCGCGGTGATGATGACCAGCATCGGCTTCTGCCTCGCCTGGCCGATGAGCAGCAGCGCAGGCTTTCACGCGGTGCTGAACCTGACGATCTTTCCGATGTGGCTGCTCTCGGGCGCGGTGTTTCCATACGGCAGCGCGGCCGGGTGGCTGAAAGTGCTGATGATTCTCAACCCACTGACGTATGCCCAGGCGGCTTTCGCCGCATCTCTGTATGGGGCCCGCGGCGATTGGCGAGGTCCGCTGCCATCGGCCGGCTGCGCGATCGTGGCGCTGCTGGCGACAGCGGGCCTGTTGTGGCTGGCGGCAGCGATGGTCGGGCGCCGGCGCGTGCAGGCGTAGGGCGCCGCCCGCAGGGTGATGATGAACGAACGACGCTTACAGAACGTGTTGCTGGTGCTGCTGGTGGTGGCGTCGCTGCTGACGACGGCCCTGCTCAGTTTGATGGTGCTGCGCGGGCGACATGGGGCGGCCATCGCGCCGCCGGAGGAGCCGGTCGCGGTCGAGAGCGCGCTCTCTGCATGGCGGCCTCAGTCCAACCCGGCGCAGGCGTTGCCCGTCTTCGCCGCTTTGCCGGACTTCGAGCTCACGGACCAGTCGGGATCGACCGTGCGGCGCGACGACCTGCGGGGCAAGGTCTGGCTGGCTGACTTCATTTTCACCCGATGCAGCGGCCCGTGCCCGATCATGACCCAGCGGATGAGCCTGCTGCAGCACGAACTGTCGCGGTGGCCGACGTGGGACGACATCCGCCTGATCAGCTTCAGCGTGGATCCGACCTACGACACTCCGGAGGTTCTGACGGCTTACGCGCGGCGTTTTGACGCCGATGCGACGCATTGGCGATTCCTGACCGGCTCGCGCGATGCGATCTGGAACCTCTCGCAAAAGGGCTTCCTGCTGGGCGTCGGCGACGATCCGGCCGATCCGGACATGCCGATTTTCCATAGTCAGAAGGTGGCGCTGGTGGACCGGGCAGGCCAGGTGCGCGGCTACTACAACATCATGCAACAGCGTGGGCGCGACGAACTGCTGGGCGACCTGCGGGCCCTGGTGGATGAGCCTGCCGCAGCCGGGTCCGCCACCCGTGAGGAGTGACCGCGCGTGGACCTTTCCTTCCTGCCGGCCGTCAACGCCAGCCTCAACGGCCTCGCGGCTGCGCTGCTGATCGCGGGTTATGGGTTCATCCGCCGTCGACGTGTGGCCGCCCATCGCAACTGCATGTTGGCCGCGTTCGGCGTCTCTTCGCTGTTTCTGGTGACGTATGTCGCCCACCAGGCATGGCGCACGGCCCAGACCGGCGACGTGCACACGGTGTATCACGGCCAGGGGATCGTGCGCGTGGGGTACTACGTGATGCTCATCAGCCACATTCTGCTGGCCATGTGTGTGCCGGTGTTGGCGATCTGGCTGATTCGTCTGGGCTTGACCGGCCGGGTGGAGCGGCATCGCCGGCTGGCATGCGTCGGTTACCCGATCTGGCTATATGTGTCGATCACCGGGGTCTTGATTTACCTGATGCTGTACCATTTCAACCCGCCGCCGTCGGAAGCGGCATCGGTTGTTACGTCGGCATGGGCCGCCATGAATCCCTGAGGGTGCGCATGTCCGCCTTTGATCAGAGCCTGTCCGCGGATGCCGGCCCGACCGGGTTCCGCCCGCCTTCGGCCGACCAGGTCGAACGCCTGTTGCGTCGATGCGAGCCGTCCGCGCCCTCGAAACTGACGGCCTGGCTGCCGGCGGCGGGCCTGATCGTGCTGTTGCTGATTGTGTTTCAGAGTCCGCATGGGGCGGCGCTGGTCGGCGCGTGGCTGCTGTTGCTGGCCTGGTTGGGTTATACGATGCACACGGCCCGGCGCCGGCTGAGCCTCGAGCGACGCGCCGCTGAAATCCACGAGTTGACCTTGCTGCGGCGCTTTCCACAGGCCTTGCGCCGCGCCTGGACGCTGTTGCCGCAGCTATCCACGCGCGGCGATCTGCACGGGCGTGTGGTCGCCGCGATGGGCCACGGGCTGGAGCAGGTGGGCGCGTGCGACGCGGCCCTGCTGGCCTATGACTTTCTGATTCGCCGCGTGCCGGCCGACCATCCGGGCGCCCGGCCGATCCGCATGCAGCGCGTGTTCGCCCTGCTGGCGTCGGATCGCCTGGCCGATGCGGACGACGAATTGCGCCGCCTGCGTGATCTGGCCGACGTTCGTTCGCCCGGCCCGTTGTCGGCGGCCTTCGCCTTCGCCCAGCTCTGGCAGATGGTGGCCACGAACCATTTCGAGGACGCGATGGCGTTGCGCGGCCGGCTGGTGGATCGCCTTCGCCCGCTGGGCGTCGAGGCGGGTTACGCCTACGCCCTGATGGCGCACGCGGTGCACCATGCGCCCTTGGGCGTGACGACCGACGATCAGGACAGATCGATGCAGGCGCAGACGTGGTGGCATCGCGCGACGCTGCTGTTGTCGCCGTCGGCGCTGTTGGGAAGGCTGCCGGTGCTCGAGCCGACGGCGGCGACGCTGGTCCCGACGCCGCTGCCGCCCGAGCTAGCGCCCGCCGACGGCCAGTCCGTGGCGGCGGACCATGTCTGGGAGGGCGGGTCATGAACCGCACGGTTGCGCCATCGCGTTCTTCCTCGCACGACGACACGGCCGGCTCGGATGCGCCACGAACGGACGTGCCGTCCCGGCCGTTCAAGCCCGGACAGCTTCGCCGCATGTTTCTTCTGGACCGCATCGTGTGGTGGGGCCTGATTGGCGTGCTGCTGGTCTTCATCGCGGCGGCCGATCTGCTGCTGCCCGCCGACACGATGGCCGGGCACGTGGGCTTCGTCGTACTGCTGGGGCTGTGGATGTGGATCAACCTGTCGGGGGCGCGGGTGGTGGGGCAACTGCCGGCCATCACCGCGGCGGTGGAGATGGACCCTCGGCGGGCGGAGGCGATGATTCACGGGGCCCTGCGTCGCTGGCCGCTGCAGCGGGCGATCCGGGTGACGCTGTATCACCGTCTGGCGGCGGTGTGGCACCATCGCGGTCGCTTTGCCGACGCGTCACTGGTCTGTCAGGCCCTGCTGGGCCAGCCGCTGGGGCGGGCCAAGGTGCTGCGCGGTCCCTTGCTGCTGCTGCTGGCCGAGTGTCGGCTGCAATGCCACGACGTGTACGGCGCACATGCCGCGCTGGCGGAACTCAGCGGCATCCCTCTGAACGCCATGGAACTGATGCAGAAGGTCGCGCTGCAGATTCGCTATGAGGTGACGGTGCACCACGATGCGGCCGCTCTGGCGGATCTGGCGGGGAAGCTGGCGTTGATCGAACTGATGCCCGGTCCGCAATGCGGGGCGCTACACGCGATGCTGGCGGTGGCGGCGCGGCGCAGTCAGCGGGATGAACTGGCCGGCTGGCTGGGACGGCGTGCGCAGTTGCTGTGCAGCCCGGCCCATCTGGCGGCGATGGGTGTGGCCCCGGCCGCGTGAGGTGGCGGACGTATGCCCGCTTGCCGCCTGGCCCGGTTGCCCCGTTGCTGATGCCCCTTTCGCCAGCGGCGAACACTGCTACACTCACCCGACCTTGGAACACCTGATCCCGCCAGCCTGGTTCGAGTCGCTGCCCACGATCCTGCTGCTGCTGATCGCGACGGCGGCGACCCTCGCGCTGTTCAAGGGGGCCGACGCCCTGGTCGAGGGCGCTTCGGGCATCGCCCAGCGCATGGGCATGTCCAAGGTCATCATCGGCGCGACGATCGTCTCGCTGGGCACGACGAGCCCTGAGGCGGCGGTGAGCGTGATGGCGGCATGGTCGGGTGAGGCGGGGCTGGCGCTGGGCAACGGCGTCGGGTCGATCATCGCGGATACGGGTCTGATCTTCGGGATCGGCTGCCTGATGGCGGTGCTGCCGGCCGACCGGTTCGTGCTGCGTCGCCAGGGCTGGGTGCAGGTCGGCTCGGGACTGCTGCTGGCCGCGCTCTGCTACGGCATGTACCTGGGCCGGCCGTACAACCCTGTGCTCGGGCGGCTGGTCGGTCTGCTGCTCATCACGCTGCTGGTCTGGTACATGCTGATCTCCGTACGCTGGAGTCGGCGGCACCCGCAGGGCGAGCCGTTCCTGAGCGACGAGAAGCTTCGCCCGCAGCCGCCGGCCGCGCGGAGCCTGTCCGCGCTGCTGGTGCGGGGGCTGGTCGGCCTGCTCGTGGTCCTGCTGGCCAGTCATGTGCTGATCGTCTGCGTCTCGATCGTGGCCGAGCGGTGGGGCGTGCCCAAGGTCGTCATCGCCGGCACCATCGTCGCCCTGGGCACGTCGATGCCGGAACTGGTGATCGGCCTGACGTCGGTGCGCAAGGGGCACCCGGAGATTCTGGTGGGCAATGTGATCGGGGCCGACATTCTCAATGTGCTGTTCGTGATCGGTGCGTCGGCGTTGGCCAAGCCTCTGCCGATCCTCGAGCCCGACGCCGCCCGGCCGGCGATTTTCCTCGAGCTTCATCTGCCGGCCATGCTGGCGATCTTGCTGCTTTTCCGCGTCTTCATCGCCCGTTCGGTGGGCCGCGGCCACTTCAAACGCTGGTACGGTCTGCCGCTGCTGGCGATCTATATCGCGTACACCGCGGCGGCCTATCTGCTGGGCTGAGTCGCGGCAGCCGCATCGGCGGCCTGCTTCGCCAGGACGTCCGCGATGCGGATAATGTTTTCGCCACCTGCGCGGTTGTAGGTCACGACTTCCACTCCCGCTTCGCCATCGCGGACGAGGTAGTCGCCCGGCGAGTCGGACTCGCGGATGGGCCGGTTGAAGTATTGATTCGGCCCGATGTCATCAAGGAAGCCGGCTGTTTCGATCTCGCGGCGAACCGTCGCCACGTCCACAGCCCCGGCATCGGTCACGCCGGTGGTCATGGCAAACCGTGACAACGTGAACTCGATCGCCTGTAGGAAAGCACGGTCGTAGATCACTCTCGGACCATCCTGGGGAACCGACACGCCGGGATTCACGATCAGGACGACGCTCGCAGCGACAACCGCGATGACCAGCGCCCACAGGTGCGCCTTGATCACCTTGGCTAGCAGAATATTTTTTGACTGCGGTCGTAGCGTCAGCAGGACGACCACACATAAGCCGACGATGGCAGCGACATCGGCCGCAAACAACCTCTGGTTGGTCGTCGTTCGGACCGTGGTCTCAAGAGGTTCGAACGGCTCCCAAAGGATTTCGATGTCCCGCTGCATCTGTCGCGGGCTCAGCGTGGCTGAGAGCTTGGTCAGGATCGGTGCATTCTCGATCAGCGGCGTCACCTGAGGATGCCCCACGACGCCTGGCCGCTCATGACGGAGGCGATACATCCGAAACGGTGAGCCATCCTGTCGCAGGGCGGGCTCCTTCTCGACCTGATCGCAGTGGACGACACGCATCGGCTCGGCGGCCGCACGCGACGGGCCGAAGACGAACAGATCCAGCTCCAGCGGATGATCGGTGACGCCGGTGAGACGCATCGGATAGACGGGCGTGTCGGTCAGGAAGGTGAAGAGCAGCGGGGCCGGTGCGCTCGGCTCGGTTCCGGCGGCATCGCGCTGCAAACTCACCGTGACAAACACCCACCCGCGAGCGACATAATCGGCGATGATCGGCTGACTGTCGTCCGGCAGCTCAAACCCGTTTGATGCCAGCCACGCGGACAACTCCTCACCACGCTCGGCCGCCAGTACCGTGACGGCCTGCCCGGCGACGTGCTGCCGATCAAGTACACGGATACCGCTGCTTGTGTCTATGCCCAGTCGGGCGCTTCCGAGCGTTGGCATGAGGATCAGGAGGTGGACCGCGAGAACGCAGAACGCGAAGAACACAAGAAACATTCGAGGCTTGGAGTTGCGCCCGAGGTAGCACCACCAGATGGTCAGGAGCAGAAATGCCGTGACGCACCATCCCCCGGCAGTCTCGGTGAACCGCGGGGCCGTCGACAATTGGAGCGTCGCAAAGGCTCCCGGGGTTGTCGACGAAATCTCCGGCCTGGACGGCAACGGCACCACCCAGGCGAAGTCCGTGCCCTCGCCGACGAACGACGTATGGATGGCCAACTTCTCGACGCCGTCGTGCCACGACAGGATCGCCTGCTGATCCGGCATCGTCGGCGGCGCGAGGCCGCGCGAAAACATCTTGCCATCCGCCAGTGCCTCACCGCCAGAAAGAACGAGAAGGCACAGCACACTCACAAGCGCGCACCACACGAGCCATTGACGTTCAGTGGTCTGACCCTGTCGCATGAATACCCCTTTCGCTTGTGGTCGCATGACGCTCAGGCGTCGGGCTGATAATCAAAGTAGTCGAAATCCGCGTGCAGGTGCTGGCCGCTCAAATCGCAGGCGGTCATGCCGATGAAGGCGCCGGTGAAGCGGCCGCGGCGGCCGGCTTCGTCGGACAGGCGCGTGGCGTCGAGATCACCGGCCGCGTCGGTGAAGGCCTTGCCGTCGAGGCTGTAGCTTAAGTGCAGCACCTGATGATCGAACGCGGCCCGCAGATGCACTTTCAAGACGCCGCCGATGTCGATGGGCACATGGCCCGGCTGCATCAACTGGCCGTCGATGACCTTGATGATGCCCAGGGCCGGTCCGAGTTTCTCGTCGGCGTGCAGGTAGATGAAGTAGTAGTCGCAGTCGTCGTAGAACGCCGTGAGACCGGCCATTTGCAGGTGCGTGGTGGGCTTGAACTCGACGCACGTCGTGGCGACAGCCTTGAAATGCTGAAGGCGGCGGGCGACGAGGCTGGTGTGATGGCGGCTGAACAGCGACTCGCGGCCGACGAGGCGCAAGTGTCCTGGCCGGGCGGTCAGCGAGCACCAGCTTTCGTCAGGCGGGGTGCGCAGCGTCGAGAAGTGAACGTTCAGTTCGCGGCCGTCGAAGTCGTCGCGGCCCGGATGCGTGACGTCCTCCTCGAACGGATGCGGCGATAAGTCGGAGCCGGGACACTGAAGCTGGGCGAGGTTCGAGCCGGTCGGTTTGCCCCGGCCGTCGGCCATGCGCAGCCAGCCGTCGGCCGTCCACGCCATCCGCTGAATCGCCGTCTCGCGCCCGAGAATGCAGCGCCGCGGGTCATCGGGCAGTTTGTCCGCCCGGTCCGCCAGCGCCTGCAGCGGCCGGCCGCACAGATGCGCCAGGTACCATTGGCCCGTGGGCGTATCGACGATCGATGCGTGCCCCGAGCGCTGCAGCGGCAGTTCCGGGTGATCGCGGCTGGTGACGATCGGGTTGGTCGGATCGACCTCGTAAGGCCCTTCGATTGTCCGCGAGCGAGCCATGGTCACCGCGTGGCCGTAGCTCGTGCCGCCTTCGGCACACATCAGGTAGTACCAGCCGTCACGCTTGTAGAGGTGCGGCCCTTCGCTCCACATCAGCTCGGTGCCCTGGAAGATGTTGCGGATGGGCCCGACGAGGCGGCGCCGCTTCGGGTCGTACTCCTGAAGGATGATGCCCGCGAAGACGCTGCGCCCCTGGCGATAGTCAAAGAGCATGTTCACGACCCACTTGCGCCCGGTGTCGGGGTCGTGGAACATCGACGGATCGAAGCCGGAGGCGTTGAGATACACGGGGCCTTTGCCCTCGCCTTCCCAGGGCCCGCGGATGTCGGACGCCGTCAGCAGGTAGTTGTGCACGTCCCACGTCCGGTTGCCGCACATCCGCACGTTGGAGTAGACCAGGTGGAAACGATCGCCGTCATGCGTCAGGCACGGCGCCCACACGCCGTCGGAGCTGCGGTCGCCGACCAGGTCCAGATGGGCCGGGTCTTTCACGCCGTGGGTCAGCAGCCGCCAGTGCGCCAGGTCGCGGCTGTGATGAATCTGCACGCCCGGCCACCATTCGAAGGTGGACGTGGCGATGTAGTAATCGTCGCCGACGCGGCAGATGGATGGATCAGGATTGAAGCCCGGCAGGATGGGGTTGGTGATTGTATTCATGGGGATAGTTTAGGATCGTCAGGTATGAACACGCAAAGTTTCTCATGGGGCCAAAAGCATTGTCGGCGTTCGTCCCGATCGCCAGCCTACAATGGCGTCAAGGAAAGGAGCTGCAAAATGTTAACACTTATCGGTAGGATGATGGTGGCCGTGGGCGTGGTGACGATGTGTGCCGTATGGGGCGATGACGCCTGGGCGGCAGACCAGGAGCACGCGCCTGGTGCGCACGATGAGTCGATGCACGCGGAAGCGGACATGCCCGCGCCCGCGCCGTTATCGGCGCTGCTGGAGCCGCTTCGCAACCTGGAGGGTACGTGGGAAGGAGCACTCACCGTGCCCCAGGAGGGCATGCCCGACACATACACCGTCAACTATCGCACGACCAGCGGCGGCAGCGCCGTGGTGGAGACGATATTCCCGGGCACGGACCACGAGATGGTCAGCGTCTACTACGCCGACGGCGACCAGATCGTCATGACGCACTATTGCATGCTGGGCAACCAGCCGACGATGACCGCCGCGCCCGTCGCGGGTTCCGCCACGCTCGAGTTCGTCTGCCAGGGCGGCGGCAACCTCGCCGACGAGAACGTCCCGCACATGCACGGCGCGACATACCGATTCATCGACGGCGATCATATGCAGGTGGACGGCACGTTGAGCAGCGGCGGGAAAGTCACATCGTGCGGCACGGTGGATTACCATCGCGTGAAGCCAGCCGAGGCCGCGGCGGGCGGGTCATAAAAGTGCGGAGTGATGGGGGAGTCGGGGCGGGGTCGAATCGCGGCAGAATCGGCGGGGTGATGGTGGGCATGGTCTGCCGCGAACCGTTCTGACGAGCCGCGAGCGTGAGCGAGCGGTTTTCCGGTGTATTCTCAAGGCAACCGCTCCCTGACGGTCGCGGCTCGTGGCGGCGCGTTGGCGGGGCGCGTTGTCACTCGGCGAGAAAAAGGCTCGCGTTGTTGTCGTCAAAGTTGATCTTCAGGCCCATATGCTCGGCCGCGGCGTGGGTGAGCTGTCGGCCGCGGCGGGTGCGGGCCAGGAAGCCGATCTGAAGCAGGTATGGCTCGACGACGTCTTCGAGCGTGCCCGCGTCCTCGTTGAGCGTCGCCGCCACCGCCTCGACACCCACCGGCCCGCCGCGGTACGTCTCGCCCAGCACACGCAGATACTTGCGGTCCAGCTCGTCGAGTCCCAGGGCGTCGATGCCTTCGAGCTTCAGCGCCACGTCCACCACGTCGCCGTCGAGCACGCCATTACCGCGCACCTGCGCGAAGTCGCGCACGCGGCGCAGCAGGCGGTTGGCGATGCGCGGCGTGCCGCGGCTGCGGGCGGCGATCATCGTCAGGGCGGCCTCCAGATGCCGGCCGTCGCCCGGCACGTTCATGATCGCGGCGCTGCGCCGCAGGATCGCCAGCAACTCGTCGCGGCCATAGAAATCGAGATTGTGCGCGATGCCGAAGCGCGACCGCAGCGGCCCGGACACCATGCCCGCCCGCGTCGTCGCGCCGATCAGCGTGAACGGCTGCAGCGGCAGCGTAATCGTCTTGGCGTGCATGCCCGAGTCGATGGTCACGTCGATCCTGAAATCCTCGATCGCCGGGTACATGTACTCCTCGACGGCCGGCGAGAGGCGATGAATCTCGTCGATCAGCAGCACGTCGTGTGGCTGCAGCTTCGTGAGCGTGCCGACCAGGTCGCTGGCCTTGGTCAGGGCCGGGCCGCTGGTCACGGTCAGGTGTGTGCCCATCTCGACGGCGATGATGTGCGCCAGCGTGGTCTTGCCCAGCCCCGGCGGGCCGTGCAGCAGCACATGCTCCATCGGCTCGCCGCGCTGCCGCACCGCTTCGAGCGTGATGCGCAGCTTCTCGACGAGGTTGGGCTGCCCGACGTATTCGTCGAGCTTTCGCGGGCGCAGCGACAGATGAAGCTGCTCCTCGGCCGGCCCCTGCGCTTCGCTGGAGATGATCCGCTCTTTGGCCATGCGGCGAGTTTAACCGCGCACCGCGGGGTTGGCGATCGCCCGTGGGTGGTGAGCGGTCACAGCGGCTGAGGCTGGATCTCCGGCCCGACAAGATCGTCGTAGGTTTCGCGGCGGCGGATGAGCGTGGCGTCGGCGCCGTCGATGAGCACCTCGGCCGGACGGACCATCGCGTTGTAGTTGCTGGCCATGACCATGCCGTAGGCCCCTGCGGTGAAGACCGCCAGCAGGTCGCCGCGGGCCACGGGCGGGAGCATGCGGTCGGCCGCCAAGCGGTCGGCCGTTTCGCAGATCGGCCCGACCACGTCCGTCTTCTCCAGGCCGGGCATGTCGAGATTCGCTTCGCGGCGTCGGGGTTCGTGGGACGGCGCGAGATTGGTCGGCCAGATGAAGTGAAAGGAGTCGTACATCGCCGGCCTAATCAGGTGGTGCATGCCGGTGTCGACGATGACGAATTTCCTGGCCCCGCCGGTCTTGACGTACTGCACGCGCGTCAGCAGCAGGCCGGCGTTGGCGCTGATGGTGCGGCCGGGCTCGAGGATGATCTGTCCGCCGGCGTCGTGAAACGGCTGAAGCAACGGCACAATCTGCTGGGCGTATTGCTCGTAGGCCGGCGTCTGATCGGTCAGGTAATTGGCCCCGAAGCCGCCGCCGATGTCGAGGGTGTCGACGTTGTGGCCCTGGGCTTTGAGCTCGTCGACGAGCGCCAAGGCCTTGGTGATCGCCTGGACATAGGGCTCGACGGTATAGACCGGCGAGCCGATGTGCAGGTGGATCGCGCACAGGTCCAGGTGCATGTCTTCGCCGTAGCGTTCAAAGAAGCGGCGGGCCCGATCGATATCCACGCCGAACTTGGTTTCCTTCTTGCCGGTGGTGGTCTTGGCGTGAGTCTTGGGATCGACGTCGGGGTTGACGCGCAGGGCCGCCCGTGCGGTGCGGCCCATGGCTGCGGCGATGAGTGAGATGTTCTCGAACTCGGCTTCGGACTCGATGTTGAAGTAACCGATGCTCGCCTCGATGGCCTGACGGATCTCCTCGTCGGTCTTGCCCACGCCGGCGTAGACGACTTTGGCCATGTCGGCTCCGGCGAGCCTGGCGCGATGCAGCTCGCCGCCGCTGACCACATCCATGCCCGCGCCGCGCTCGGCCAGCAACCGGCAGATGTGCAGGTTGCCGCAGCTCTTGATCGAGTAACAGATCACCGGATGCAGCGACGCGAAGGCCGCGGCGAGCCGATCATAGTGCTCGCGCAGGGTGTGGGCGGAGTAAACGTACAGCGGCGTGCCGGTGCGGGCCGCCAGCTCATCGAGGTTGACCTGCTCGCAGTAAAGCTGGCCGTTGCGATAGACAAAGTCATCCATGTCGTGCTCCCATGCCCCCGGCATGCCCGCCCGGCGGACCAAGGCGCGGCCGGCGGGACGAATCGGCCATGATAAGCGTTCGGTCGACGGGGTTCACACGGCCGGGCGGACGATTCAGGCCCGCCCTCCCAGGCGGCCGGGATCGAGGCGAAGCAGTTCGCGCGTCGGCGCGTCGAGGGGCAGGATGTCGCGCTGGATCTGCGCGATGGCGGCCCGGTGACCGGGCCAGAGAAACAGCGCGTCAACCTGCTGGGGCGCGACCCAGCGGTGCACGTCGTGGGATGGGTCGAGCAGGGGTTGCACGGCGGTGTCGACCTCGGCGGCGAAGCCGGGGCTGAGCATCACACAATCGTGTGCAGCCAGAAAGTAGGCGTTGACCGACTCGAGTTGCCAGAAGCCCGCCAGACCGTGGTCAGATGTGTAGCCCGTCTCCTCCGCCAGCTCGCGCAGGGCGGCGGTCGAGGCTGATTCGCCTGGTTCGACGTGGCCCATCACCGGCTGCCAGGTGCCCGCCAGCGGCGAGGTTGCGCGGCGAAGCTGAAGAAACATCGGGCCAGCCGGCGTGCGCCGAAAGACCAGCACGTCCACGATGTCGGTGCGCAGGCGGGGGCCGGGCATGGGCACAGCGTACCGCGGGGTGCCGCTGGCCGCGACGCGAAAACCGTGAGGACGGGCCGTGGCGGTTCCTACAATGGCGGCGTGGACGTGATTTATCTGGACAACAATGCGACCACCCGTCCCGCCGCCGCCGTCGTCGAGGCGATGAACGTCATGTTGCGCGAGCAGTGGGCCAACCCATCGAGCGTGCATCGATTCGGTCAGGCGGCCAGACGACGCGTCGAGCTGGCGCGGGCGGCGGTGGCCCGGCTCATCGGGGCGCGGGACCGCGAGATCGTCTTCACCTCCGGCGCCACGGAGTCGGACCACCTGGCGATGCACGGCGTACTGGGGCTGGCCCGGGGCCAGCAGTCGCCGCTGCTGATCACCACCCGTGTGGAGCACTCGGCAGTGCGCGAGCCGGCCGCCATGCTGGCGCGGGATTCTCGGTGGCCGGTCGAAGTGGTCTACCTGCCCGTGGACCACGCGGGGCGTGTGTCCCCCGCCGACCTGGCGACGGCGCTGGCCGAGCACGACGCGATCCGGCGCACGGTGCTGGTGAGCATTCAGTGGGTGAACAACGAAACGGGTGTGATTCAGCCGGTGGAGGCTTTGGGCCGGGCGTGCCGGGCGGCGGGGCGATCGGTGCGGTTTCACGTCGATGCCACGCAGGCGGTGGGCAAGGTGCCTGTGGACGTGGGGGCCCTGTCGTCGGACGAAGGTCCGGGGATTGACTTGATGAGTCTGGCCGCGCACAAGTTTCACGGTCCGAAGGGTGTCGGGGCCTTGTGGGTCCGTCGCGGCGTCCGCCTGCGTCCGCTTCAGGTGGGCGGGCAGCAGGAAGGCGAGCGGCGCGGCGGTACGGAGAACACGCCGGGCATCGTGGGCATGGGCGTGGCGGCTGATCTGGCGTGTGAATTCCTGGCCGCACCTGAGCGGCTGGGGGCGGTCGCGGCTCTTCGCGATCACTTTGAGGCCGCGGTTCAGGCAGCCTGCCCACAGGCGGTGGTCAATGGGGCGGGCGCGGCCCGGGTCTGGAACACCAGCAACATCGGGTTCCCACGGCTCGAAGCCGAAGCGATCCTGATCGCACTCAGTGAACGAGGCGTGTGCGCGTCGGCGGGGGCGGCGTGTTCGAGCGGTTCGCTGGAGCCGTCACCCGTGTTGCTGGCGATGGGCGTGCCCGAGCCGGTGGCTCACGGCTCGGTGCGATTCTCGCTGAGCCGGGAGACGACAGCCGCCGAAATCGACCGGGCGGTGCGGGCGGTGACGGAGGTGGTCGCAAAGCTGGAGGCGACGTTGCCGCGGGGCTGAGGGTGCCGGCGCATGGGCGCACGTCGGACGACTTGGCCAAGTGTGGAGGAATCGCTCACTTTACAAAACGGCGGAAAGCGCCAGAATAGGTTCTTCGCTCCCGGGGTTCGTTGCGAGGTGCCCGGTATGCAGTTGATGACCTGGACGCTGGCGCGGCTGGGAAGTCGTTTCAACCTGTTGTTCGAGCCGCACCAGCGGCGGTTGATGCACTCCGCGCTGGGGCGGTTCCTGGATCGACCGCTGGACCTGATGGTCGGGCTCGTCGAGCCGGACGGCACCAGGCGGGTGCTGCCCTTTTCGCAGGACGGGGAGCTTCTTTTCAACTGCGAGCAGAACGAGCGGTTCAACTCGATCACCTTTCGCGGCTTCAGTGAAAAGTACCGCTTACGCTATGAACTGAACTTCCACAGCGTCTTCTACCCTCAGGACGAAGCCCTGTGCACGATGCCGGCCTTTTACGTGGAAGTGCGGCTGAACCCCGTCAGCCGTGTGCGGTGGGAGGCCGAGGCCGGTCCCCGGCCCGACAAGCTGCGGTTGTTCATCCGGCTCGGTCGCGAGGACACGCAGATTACCGCCCGCGGAGGCAGCGGCGGCGACAGCGAACAACTGCCGCGCATTGACCTGCGGTATCGCAACGCCATGCGTCCGCACGTGGCCGGGATCGACCCGCACGATCCGACCAACGAGGACTTCTGGCACGTCGACGTGTCCGAGCGCATTGTGTCGCTGAACCCCGAAGCCCAGGTGGATGAAAGCGGCCGGGGCTTGGTGCTTGAGCTGCCGGTCACCGAAGTTGGCAGCGGGGTCAAGTGGCGCATGGTCTGGGGCGCGTGCTGCACCGACAAGGTGTTGGATGTCCAGTCCGGGGACACGATGCTCGAGGGGCGATTCCGCTACGTGCGTCGCTGGCCGGACATCGAGGCGGTGGTCCGTGATGCGATCGACCACCGCGACGAGCGTCTGGCCTATTCGCGGCGGCTGGAGAAGCTGATTGACCAGGCGCCGCTGCCGGCCTCGCAACGGCACTTGATCAACCAGGGGTTCCAGTCGTATCTGAGCAATACGTTCTGGTGCGACCTGAGCGACGGCGAGCCATGGTTCAGCGTCTGGGAGGGGAGCTGTTTCTTCCATTCGACGGTCGATGTGGAGTACAACGCCAGCCTGCTGCACCTGAACTTCTGGCCGCAACTGCTGGCGCTGCAACTGCGGCGCTGGGCGGGGTTTCTGCGGCCGCATGGCGAGTCGGGCGGGGCGATCCTCGAGCATGACATCGGCTGGGGGCCGCGCGGCGGCAAGTGCGCGTACCCGCATCCGATGCCTGTCGAAGAGAACGCCAACTACCTTCTGCTGCTGTCGGCCTACAGCCGATGGACGGGCGACATGGGCGTGGCCCGCGACCATGTGGCGCAGATCGAGCGGCTGGTGCGTTATCTGCTGTGGACCGACCGCGACGACAGCGGCTTCTCGTCGGAAGGCACCGCGAACACGATCGACGACGCCAACGCCGCGACGCAATTCTCGCGCAAGCAGACCTATCTGGCGATCAAGCGGGTGGCGGCTCTGCGCGCGGCCGACGACCTGCTGGCGCGCTGCGATCGCGAGGCGTTGGCGGCCGAGTGCCGTCGCGTTGCGGGTGCGGCGGTGCCCAAGATTGAGGCGGCGGCCTGGCTGGCCGACCACTACGCGGTCTGCGTGGACGCCAGCGCCGTGGGGGTGCGGGACGCCTGGACGGGACAATATCTCACCGAGTCGCAGTTCGAAGGCGCGGATGCGTATTCGATCTACACCGCCAATGGGCTGCTGCTGCCCTTGATGACCGGTCAGGAGCCGCTGTTCGATGTGAAGCGGTTGCGGCAGGATCTTCTCAGTGCCGAGCGTGAGACGCTCTCGTTCTATGGCTGCGGGCACTCGTCGTCGGAGCCGGAGAACGTCTGGATCAGCCAGAATGTGTGGCGTGACCTGGTGGCGGCATATCTGGATGAAGCCTGGGCGTTCACGCTGTCGGGGCATTACTGGGACATGCAGGTGATGAGCAACACCGGCGCCCAGAGCAAGGGCTTCATCGACACGTACATCAACAACAACCTGTGCTTCTATCCGCGGGGCGCGACGGCGCTGGGCTACCTTCTTGCTTATCCGCGGCTGGTGGTCAACCGACTGGCGCCGGGCGGGCCGCACGTCAGCGTCAATCCGACGCGGCACATGCCGCAGCGTTGGCCGTTGTTCGCCCTGGCCGACTGGAAGGCGCGCAAGATTCCCGTATGCGTCGTCGATTCCGCCGGCCGTGTGACGATCGAGGGCGAGACCGATCCGGTGGTGGTCCGCTCGGAGAGCGCGGCCAGGCCAAGCCCTTCGTCATCGCGGCCGATGGGGGCTCGCGGGGGTTGACTGACTCTTGCGGTTGCGGCGCAACTTGAGCAAGGCCCGCAGTTCGGAGCCGCCGGTGAGCAGCGCCCCGGAGCCGTAGACCGTCGCGCCCCCGACGACGAGCGCCAGCAGCAGGCCGGCCGAGCCCAGGCGGGAAAGTTGCGTCGGCGGCCATCCCCACAGCAAGGCGCCTGCGGCCAGTCCCATCACGCCGGTGAGCGCGACGCTGCGCAGGGCGCTGTGTCGTACCTGGGCGTCGACCATGTGCGGCACCCGACGACGAAGCCCGCGCATCAGCAGGCCGACTTGAAGCACGGCACTGATGGAAGTCGACCACGCCAGCGCCGCCACACCCAGCACCCAGATGCCCGACAGGTTCAACAGGAAATTGACGCCCATGGTCACCAGGGCCACGCGCAGCGGCGTGCGGGTGTCCTCGATGGCGTAGTAGGCGCGGGTGAGCACGTGCATCAGCGAGTAGGCCCATACGCCGGCGCTGTAGCCCAGGAGGACGCTGGTCACCCGTCGGGCGTCGTCCAGGGTGAACTGGCGGTATTCGAAGATGAGTCGCGCCAGAGGCAGGCCGACGAGCATCATCCCGAGGCTGGCGGGCAGGCCGATGAAGAGTGTCAGGCGCAGACCGCGGCGGAGCGTGTCGCGGTATGGGCCATCGAGGGCGGAGTCGGCGGCGGCGGCCCGCGAGAGGGCGGGGAAGATGGCGGTGGCGATCGCGATGCCGAAGACGCCCAGCGGGAACTGGTAGAGCCGTTGAGCCAGGTTCAGGGCCACGACATCGCCGGACTGTGTGGGCCAGGCGATCGATCGCCCCATGATCGTGAAATGGGTCGGGCCGTCCGGCGGCGCGGCGAAAGCGTAGGCGATCACGCTGTCGAGAAAGGCGTTGATCTGAAAGACCGCCAGGCCGATGAGCATCGGCAGCATCATCCAGAGCAGCTTGCGCATGGCGGGGCCCGCGCCGCGGAAGCCGACGGCGAAAACCTCGAAGCGATCGAGCGCGGCGATCTGCCAGAGCAGTTGCAGGATGCCGGCGACGAGCACGCCGATGGCGACGATCTGCGCGGCCTGGCCGAGGGCGGCGTCGGTCAGCAGGCCGGCGGTGGCCAGGGACGCGAAAATCACCAGCGTGACATTTAGGACGATCGGCGCGGCCGCGGGCGGCCCGAAGCTGCGGTGCACCTGGAGCATGCCGCCCAGCAGCGCCACCAGGCAGATCAGCGGCATGTACGGCAGCATGAGCATGGTCAAGCGCAGGAGCAGGGCGGTGTCGGCGGAGATCGGCGTCCAGGCGCTGATGGCCCAGAGCGAGGCTTCGCCGAGAAGGGTGATGACCGCCAGCACGCAGGCCAGCAGGGCGGTGCATAGCGAGGCGAGTCGGCGGGCGACTTTGGGGTCTTCGTGCAGGAGGCGTGAGTATTGGGGGATGAAGGCGGCGCTGAGCGCGCCTTCGCCGAACAGGCGGCGGAAGAGGTTGGGGATCTGGAACGCCATGTAGAAGGCGTCGGCGACCCGTCCCATGCCGAAGCCGGAGGCGATCACGGCATCGCGAACCAGTCCGGTCAGGCGCGACAGGATGGTCAGAGCGCTGACGATGGCCGCATGACCGACAAACCCTTCCGACGCCTCGCGGTCGCCGTCTGTTACGGCGGCGGGCTTGCCTCGGGCGGCGTGTGCGGCCGTCCGGGCGAGGGTCCACGCCCGTCGCGACAGGGCGCGCAGGGCCAGCCACAGTCCATAGACGCCGGCCCCGGCGGCGACGCCGATCAGGTGGGCCCGCACGTCGTCCCATTCGAAGCCGCGGTCGAAACCGCTGTGGGCCTGAGCCCATTCGATGGCTGGGCCGCTGGCGGTCAGCAGCAGCAGCGCGATGAGGCCGCTGACGACCGGCCGGCGCCGGCTGAACGGCCGGCCGACGAGCATCATCAACGTCAGCAGGAAGAGAACCACGGCGTGGCCGACTTTGTCGATGCCGTAACCCAGCACCCAGCGGCGGTTGTCCAGCCATATCTCATGCACGCCGGGCAGACGCAGAAAGCCGAAGACATAGGGCCAGACTTCGCGGTTCGGCCGAAGCAGGGCGAGCAGCAGCGGCGGCATGACGGCCAGCAGCGCCCAGCGGCACAGCCACATCGCCAGCCAGGGCCCGAATCGTCGTCGCAGCATCCCGGCGTGGGCCGCGACGACGGCGGCGACGCCCGCGAGTCCGGCGGCGACGTCGCTGAAACCAAACTCGCGGCCGGGGATCAGGGCCTGCGTCAATTCATCGACGACGGCGTAGGTGGCGGCGATCAGGGTCGCGGCGAGCAGTTGCCAGCCCTCGCCGGCCCTGCGTCCCAGCGGACGCACGTAGAAAAGCAGGAGGCTGAGGAACACGAAGCAGGAAAAGTGCAGCAGCTTGTCGGTGCCGACATCGGCGATGGTGGTCGGCGGCCCGAGGTCCATGCGCGGCCAGTGCGTGGCCAGAGCCAGCAAGGGCCAATAGATCGCCAGCAGCCAGGGCGCGCGACGGCGCAGCCCGATCAACAGATCGTGACGCGGGGGTTCGTAAGTGGCCTGGCTGGCGGGTCGATTCATGGGCGGCTGGCGGCCGGACACCGTGCGGCGGCAGTATAGCACTGCGGGCTGGACGGCCTGTGGATCACGATGACGGACGATGACGGCGGCTCAGCGCGCGAAAAGACTTCCGTCGGCGGGGCGGCGTCTGCTAAGATACGCATGTGCGGGCGCACCCCCGCGGCCGTGTCGAAAAGACGCGACCGCGGCCGCTGACCGACAATCCCCCATGCCCGACAGGGCCGCGGCGGCCGCAACCGTACGACCCGCCCGTGCCCCACCCACTCGATCGGAGAGCCCCAGATGAACTGTGCCTCACGCCGGGCGTTCACGCTCATCGAAATGCTGGTGGTCGTGGTGCTCATCGGCCTGCTGATCGCGATCCTGCTGCCGGTGCTGGGTTTGTCCAAACGCACCGCCAAGGCGTCGCTGTGCCAGTGGAACGTGAACCAGCTCATGACGGCCGTCAACCTGTATCTCAAGGACAACAACGACATTTACCCTGGCGGCGAGATCGTGGTTCGAGACGCCGACGGCAAGACGCAGACGGTTGAGATCAATTCGTGGAACGTGATGGGCTCGATGGGCACCCCGGGCGGCGACACAACGCCGGCGGAGCTGCGGCCGCTGAACTCGTACCTGAGCGAGCCCGCCGTCGCCCGTTGCCCGATGGACGAGGGCAGTTCGCTGTCGGCCGAGATTGGCGAGGCAGCCAGTCACTACGGCACGTTCGGGTCGTCGTACTACTATCTGGCCCGCGCGCCGAAGCAGATCAACGATCGCAAGATGGAGATCCGCGACGGGGCGCAGATGATCGGCGGGCACCGCAAGAGCGAGTTTGCCCGTCCAGACCGCAAGGCTGTCCTGGCGGACGCGATTCTACCTGTGTCCTTCAGCCACAAAGGCACCAAACACTTCGCCGGAGATCATCGGCTCAACGCATGGCACAGCATGGAGGCTGAGCAGGTGACCAGCACCTCCACGACGCGGCGACTGGGGGTGGTGATGGGGTTTGTCGACGGCCACGTGGAGCAGGTGCGTCGGCGGGCGGGCGACTGGATCGCGGACCCAAACCCGAACCTCAACGCCGCCGCGGCCGACGTGGAGGCGCTGCTGAACGCGCCGGCGGTGGCCGACTCTTCGGAAGTGGATGAGCTCTATTACTGAACGCACCATGGGCCAGGCGCGGCCCGCGATCGGGTCGGCTTGTGACGGCTGTGACGATGACGCGGCGATGATGGGCTGGGAAGCCGGGGCGGGCGTGTCCCCTTCACTGGTGCGAGGGTGCGGCATATCGTCTGTTTGGCGGAGGCCCGGCCCGCGCGCTCGTCCAGAGAATGTGGAAACGGGCCGCTCGGGCCCTTCCGGGCTGCCTGCGCCGGATTGCGAGGACTTCAGACATGCAAGCGAGTCGATCCAGTAAGACAGCCGTCCGCCGGCAGGCTTCACCGCGCGTTCGCGGCTTGCTGTGGGCGGCCGTGATCTTCGCGTCGCTGCCCGCAGGCGTGGTGATGGCTGTCCAAGGATCCGAAGCGCCGTCCAGCCAGCAGGCCGCGGCGACCGAGGTGACGCCGGCTGCTTCGGACGCCAGGACCGCCTGGGAGAAGGTGTTTGTCACCCTTTGGCGGGCATTCATCATGGCCTGGGATGGGCCCGATGCGCAGATGACAGCCCTGGCCGCCGCCGGCACGGACCAGTCATTCGACGCGGGCGCCGACGCGGCCGACGCCGGTGAACCCGGCGCCACCGATTCGAGTTCCGCCGAACCGCCCGCGACCGATGCGGGCACGCCAGGGGTGCAGGATGCCACCTTGTCCGAAGGCGGCTCGCGCTCTTCAACGGCCTTGCCGGTCGGCGGCGGTGCGGCGTCATCCGGCAGCGGCGGGGGCGGCATCACGTCCGCGGCTCGCAGCGGCGGGGGCGGCGGCTCGTCGTCAGGCAGCGGCTTGAGCCTGCCCGCGGGCGGTGGTGGGGGTGGCGGCAGCAGCAGCGGCGGTGGCGCGGCGGCGGTGCGCGGCGGCGACAGCAGCTCGGGCGGGGCGTACGTCGTGCGCGGCGGGCAACCGCAGGCGCTCAGCGATGCCTCGTCGGGCAGTGGGACGGATGTCGCGGCCGGCGGCGCCACGCGCGGGACCGGCGGCACGTCCAATATGCCGTCCGTTGCGACCAATCTTTTCCTGGCCCGCTATGGCGGGTCATTTCCCGTCTTCGACGGCACGCTCTACAAGAACAAGCCGGATCTGACGGCGTTCGGCCTTGAGAATCTGCTGATCTACTACGAGGGCAAGGTGCTCGAAGTGAATCGGCCGGACCTGGACCTGAGCAACAATGGGTTCGGGCCGACGCGGGAAATCATGGACGCGCTGGTCATTCAGCGAGACAACGGCATCTGGGGGCCGCCGTCCGAGCCCTATACGCGCCGCCGGGCCCGCGAGGCGGCGGAGGTGTCGCCCATCGTGGTGCTCGATGAGGAATGGTGGCCGTGGAGCCGGGCGCCGTGGCGGATGGACGCGACCGAGGCCCAGGTGAATGCGGCCCTGGCCGAGTATGAGCGCATCGCCAGGATCTACAAGAGCGAGCGGCCGAACCTGATCCTCGGCTACTTTCTGATCATGCCGATCAATCCGGGCTTGGACGCCGAAAGCTACCGTCTGGCCAAGGAAAGCTCCGATCGGTTCAAGTACTCGCTGAAGCCTGATGGAACCATCGATCCCAACGGCGGGCTGGCCGATCTGGTGGATGTGATCTTCCCCTCGTTCTACACCCGTTTCGAGCGGGACTACGCGAGTTGGGAACGGCGGATCATGCGGCGTCTGACCCTGGCCAAAGGCTATGGCAAACCGGTGGTGCCATTTCTGTTCCCTCGCTATCACCCTGACGCTCCGGCAGCCTTCGCGATGAAGCCGATCCCCGCCGACATGTGGCGTCAGCAGCTTCAGTTCTGCTACGAACACTGCGACGGTGTGGTGATCTGGTCCATGGACGAGCCGTGGGATTCATCCGCGGACTGGTGGCGGCAGACCCTCGCGTTCATGACGCAGATCCGTGCCAAGGATCAGCCCTGACGCTTCACCGCTGCGTTCAACAAGATGAAGTGGCGAACGTGGACTCGCCGGCATCGACTAAGCCGCGACGGCCGGGGTCGGCGTCCGCTCCTGGGTGCTGCGCAACGGGGCCGAACGAAGCTCGCCGGCCCAGGACAAAAACACCATGCTTAGGACCACGTAATAAAAGGACCACGAATAGGTCGGGTAGTAGATCGCCCCGTTGACAAAGCCGTGCAGCAGCATGATCAGCATCTGCGCGCAGAGCTGCTTGGCGAGCAGGGGGTCGAAAAACATGGAACGATAGGAGAAGACGCGCAGCGTGGAGACGATGGTGAGGGCGACCAGCGCCAGCGAAGGCAGGGCGAAGACCAAGCCCCCCATGTAGAGCATTTCGAGATAGGCGTTGTGCGGGTGGGCGCCGATGGCGGATTCGGCGTGGATCGACAGGCCGGGTTGCTGAAGCAGGCCGAACAGCGGTCGGTCGGCGATGACGCCGATGTACTGGGCCCAGATCTGGGGGCGGCTGGTCTCCAGCGAACCCAGCCGTGTGAACTCGGCATCTCCGCCCAGCGACATGATGTAGGGGATGATGATCAAGGCCACGGTCAGGCCGCCCAGGACCGCGATGGGGCGGCGGAAGTAGGCGAAGGCCAGCGGCAGGCATGGGACGGCGATGGCAAGCAGCGAAGACCGGCTGGCGGTGAGCACGGCCAGCACGCAGGCCATGATCCCTCCCGCCAGCCAGAACGGGCGCCAGCGGCGTTTGTCGGCCAGGGCGAAGTAGAGCGCGAGCGGGGCGGTGAAGGCGAAGAGCACGCCGATCTGATTGGAGTTGGCTCCAAAGGGGCTCAAACGTCCCCAACCGCCTTTGAACATCGCGGCCGGGTCCAGGATGAGGCCGGCCATGGGGATGGCGCAGGCGAGCAAGCCCCCGAGCGCCAGGCCGCGCAGGACGCGCAGCAGGCTTTCGGTGTCCACGATCGTGCGCACCAGCATCAGGGCGCTGAGCGTCAGGACCAGCCACTGCAGCCGAAGCACCATCGCGATGGTCAGATCCTGTACCCGCAGAATGAAAAAGAAGGCGAAGATCGCCAGAATTGGAAACATCCACACCGGGAAGGACAATCGGCGCTTGGGGCCGCTGCTGATGACGGCTGCGATGCCCACCAGCGCGTAGGCCGCCAGAGAGGTGGTCTTGCTGATCGCCTGAATCATGCCCAGGTCTGGAAAGCGGTTGAGCGTCAGCCAGACAACCATGAAAATCAGCGATGCCGAAAGGCGGTATTGTCGCGGGATCGCCAGGGCCGCGATGACCCCGCCAATGGCCAGGGCCAGGATCAGCCAGATCGGCACGACTTGGAGATAGTTGGCGATGCGGTCCATGTAGTCGTTCCGGAAGCGGCGCTTTGGTCGTCGGCTAAGCTGGCGTGATCGAAGCGGCCGAAAAAACCTGAAAGGGATGCTTCTGATGACCGATGGCCTAGTTTAGCACAGCGGGGCGGCGCCGAGCCGCAGGTGGAATGGATCGGCCAAAACCTGATGCAAGTGGCGATAAAGCCAGGCCAGGGGCCGATAAGCAAGGAGCCGGCCGACATGCGATATGCGGAAGAACTCTTAACCCGGCCGATCATCATCATCGGCGCGCCGCGCTCGGGCACGAGCATGCTGGGTCGCATCCTCAGTCATCACCGGGATTTGGCCTATCTTGGCGAGCCGCGTTTGACCTGGAAGTACGGCAACGACGGCAAATCCGACATGTTGCGGCGCGAAGACGCCCGGCCGCGGGTGATCGCCCACATTCGCGCCCGCTTCGCCCAGGCTGTCCACGAGGCGGGGGCCTCGCGTCTGCTGGAGAAGACGCCGAGCAACAGTCTGCGTCCCGCTTTTGTCGATGCCGTGTTTCCCGACTGTCAGTTCGTGCACATTCTGCGTGACGGAGTGAGTTCAGCGGTTTCGATCGCCACGTTCTGGGGTCGACACGCCCACGGCGTGCGCAATGTGGCGCCCGGGCGTTCGCGCCAGCGCCTGTCCGAACTGAGCCCCCTGCGCATGCCGTTTTACGCCATGGAGTTCGTGAGGCGGGCGGTCCCCGAGTTTCTGCGTCCGATCGTCGGCCGCAATGTCTGGGGCCCGCGGTTGCCGGGCATGCGCCAGATGGCCCGGGAGATGACCCCGCTGCAGATCGCGTGTCTGCAATGGCGCACGTGCGTCGAGGTCATGTGTCAGTTCGGCCGCCAGTTGCCCGCGGAGCGGTACATGGAGTGCCGGCTCGAAGAGATGGGCGAGGGTCTGATCCAGCGGGTGATGGCGTTCACCGGCCTGCCGGAGGATCCGGCGGTTTTCGACTACTTCCGGGAGCACTTCGACCCTGGCCAGCCGGGCGCTCGCAAGCGTGAGCGCGACCCGGCCACTCTCGAAGCGGTGCGGCAGACGTTGGCTCCGACGCTGCAATACCTGGGATTCGAGTAGACCTGGCCCGACGGTGTCGGATCGCGGTGGCGCCGACAACCCACGGGCGGGGATCGGCCGATCGGTGGGCCTCGCTTTCAGATCAGGGCCGACGGATCGCCGATGAGCGATGGGTGCGCTCGTCGTGCGAACGGATAAGATTCTGCCCGTGTCGATCCGGGGATCGTCTTTGTCGGAGGCCTACCGTTGTCCGAAGCTCGCCGCGGCTTTGTCCGGATGATCGCCAACTACGTGCGGCTCGGCGCCAATCTGTTGATCGGCCTGGTCATCGTGCCGGTTCTCTTCGCCACCGTGGGCGAAGAAGGCTTTGGCCTCATTGGCCTGATGATGGCGGCGATCGGCATCAGCAATCTGTTCCAGCAGATTGTCGAGCGCAGCATGATTCGCCAGCTCGCTGCCGCCTGGCACAGCGAGGAGCCCAACTGGTTTGAGAGCGTGTACAACGCCGCCGCGGCGATCTCGGCGGGCGTCGCCGTCCTGACGATCGTGCCATTCATCGCGCTGGTCCTGGTGCTGCCGGTGCTGGCTGAACATCACATCCTGCTGATTCCGGCCAGGCTGGTGCCGGCCGCGCAGCTTTACGCGGCCGCACGCGGCGTGGAGGCGTTCTTCCTGATCCTGCTGGCGCCGCAGGCCAGCATGTATCTGGCCACGGAGCGCATGCTGGGGCACAACGCGCTGATCCTGACGCGCCGCGTGGCCTACCTTGTGGCGGCGCTGAGCCTGTTGTTGCTGCCCGGATGGTCGGTCTCCTCGCTGGTGGTGCTCTACGTCGTTCAAATCGTGGTCTACGGCACGCTGGGGTTGTTCGCCTTCAGCGCCTACATCATGGTTCGTGAGCGGGCTCGCCTGGCTTTGCGGCCGAGTCTTATCACGCGTCGGGCGCTGAAGGAAGTCGTCGGGATCGGCGGCTGGAACGTGCTGGTCATCACCGCCACGAACCTGCACGAGCGGCTGGACGCGATCGTGATGAACGTGGTCTACGGCCTGTTCGGCAATGCGATTTTCGAGCTTTCGGGACGGCTGGCGGCGTACATCCGCATGGCGGTCAGCGGGATGACCACGGGCCTCGACGCCGTGGCCGCGCGCATCAGTTCGACCGGCGACACGCACGCGATGAGCCGGCTGGTGTTTCACGGTACACGTCTGCACGGCCTGGTGGCGTTTCCGTCCCTGGTCGGGCTGGCCATCCTCACCGAACCGATCCTGCGTTTCTGGATTCGCGGGGGCGGCTCCGACCGGCAGATGCTTCTGAGCCTGACGGTGCCGTTTCTGCAGATTCTCGCCGTGGGATGGGCCGCCCGGTCGATCTCCGACGGGTGGATGTACATTCTCTACGGGGCGGGGCACATCAGACGTTACGCATGGTGGGTGCTGGCGGGGGGCATCTGCAATCCGCTGATGGCGATCCTGCTGTTGTGGCTGATGCCGCTGCATCTGCGGTACACCGCTGCGGCATGGGCTTTCGCCACATCGCTGACCGTGGTTCACTTCCTGCTGCTGCCGGTGCTCGGCGCGCCCATGCTGGGGTTGAGGGTGCGTGACCTGCTTGAGCCGCTCATCAGACCCGCCGCCGCCGCAAGCATAAGCGGTTGGGTGCTGCTGGCGGCGATCCAGTTCGTCAATCGGTGGACGCTGGGGTTGCTGGCGGCTGCGATGATCGGTTACGCGGTCCTGTACGGCCTGTTGACGTGGATGATGGTGTTCGTCCCGGGCGAAAGAAAGCGGATTCTGGATCAACTGCGACGTCGGTTGAACCGACGCCATGAACGGGGGAGCGGTTCGGACAATCCCCGGATTGGCTAAGATGGGGTCCAGCCCCCATGTCGTTACGTCGCTTTGGCAGGGAACTTTCGCCCATGCGTGTGTTGCACGTGATTTCCGGCATTGACCCTCGGTTGGGTGGGCCCCCGCGCGCCCTGGCTGGTCTGGTGGGCGGCCAGCTTCAAGCCGGGCTGCAGGTGGGTGTGCTGGCGACCTGGACCGAAGATGGGCAGGACCGTTCGCTGGTCGACGTCATGGCCCAGCAGGGGGCGCAGCTGCATCTGGTGGGCCCGGCGGTGGGGCGTCTTAAGAAGCATCCGCAACTCGGGATGGTCACCGACCGGGCTGTGGCGGCGGCCGACGTCGTCCACATCCACACGCTGTGGGAGGAGATTCAGCATCGGGCGGCGGCGGCGGCCCGCAGGCATCGCAAGCCGTACATCATCCGGCCATGCGGCATGCTTGACCCCTGGAGTCTGCGGCAGAGCTGGCTGGTCAAGAAGCTCTACATGCTCTGGCGACTGCGCCGGGATCTCAACGCCGCGGCTGCACTACACTTCACGACCACCACCGAGTGCGACCTGACCCGGCCTCTGCATCTGCGGGCGCCCGCGATGGTTGAGCCCAACGGCGTGAGCCTCGACGAGTTTCAGAATCTGCCCGAACCGGGCGGATTTCGCCGGCGCCATCCCGAGATCGGGGATCGGCCGCTGATCGTCTTTCTCAGTCGGCTGCACCATAAGAAGGGTCTGGACCTGCTGATTCCCGCCTTCGCCCGCTGCGGCGTGGCGGACGCGGTGCTGGCGCTGGTGGGGCCGGCCGTGGAGGGTTACCTGCCTCAGGTCCAGGCGATGGCGCGCGAACATGGCGTGCGGGAACGGGTTGTCTTTACCGGCATGCTCAACGGGATGGACCGGGTTGAAGCACTCGTCGATGCCGATCTCTACTGCCTGCCCAGTTACCAGGAAAACTTCGGCATCGCGGTGGTCGAGGCCCTGGCGGCGGGCACGCCCGTGGTGATTTCGGATCAGGTGAACATCCACCACGAGGTGGCCGCGGCGGGGGTCGGCGGGGTGACGCCCACGCGCGTCGAGCCTCTGGCCGAGCAGTTGCGGCAGTGGCTGACCGACAAACCCCGACGCGACGCCGCAGCCGCCAGGTGTCGATCTTTCGTCTGGGATCACTACGACTGGAACGCCATCGCGCAGCGCTGGACGGGTCACTACGACGGCATCTGCAGCCGTTATCGCGCGTGAGACCTTCGCCACAGTTGTTCATGGGGTTTTAAGCAATCCATGAGCGAATCGATCCCACACGGCCAGTCGCCCCCAGGCACATCGAAGCCGATCGGGCCTGTCTTCGTCTGCGGTCGGCAACACAGCGGCAACACTCTCCTGACCACCATGCTCGGGCGGCTTGCGGGCTGCTTCGCCATGGAGAAAGAAGGCGAGTTCTTTGAACGCCGCTCCGCGCTCGCCGCTGAGCCAGACCCGCGTATACGGGTCCGTCTGGTGGTCCGGAGCCTCAAACTGGAAGATCAGGACCTGGCCAGGTGTCTTGAAGCTCACTTGCTTGCCTGGGTCGAACAGCAGCCCCAACGGGCGGACCCGCTGGCGATCTATCGCGAGGCAATGGCTTTCGCCACCCGTGCCGCTCGAGCCGGTTACTGGGTGCAGAAAGCCACGAGCTACATCTTTTACATTGACGAAATCCTGCGCGACCTTCCCGACGCTCGCGTGATTTATTTGCTGCGCAATCCCTATGACGTTTGCGCTTCGAAGAAGCAGCGCAACGTCCGCGAGGAGCGACTGGTGGGCTGGGCGATGAGCTGGAACAAGGGCCTGCGGCTTGCCCAGCGGGCCGCGCTCATGGCCCCGGATCGCGTCCACCTGATGCTCTATGAGGATCTCGTTGCGCAGCCGCAAACCCAAGCCCAGGCGCTCTGCGCATTTCTGGGCCTGCCTTTTGAGCCGGCCATGCTTGACGTCCCCCACATCAACGCCGCCGAGCACAAGTACCAGGTGGTTCCAGGGTCGCGCGGCCTCAATGCGTCGCGTGTCTGCCGTTACGTCAGCCTGCTGAGCCCGGCGGAAATAGCTGCCCTGGATGTTCTGCTCGATGACGGGTTGCTCAAGCGTTTCTACCCCGGCCTGCCTCACGACCGGGCCAGCAAGGGCTGGCGCGTGCGTTTGGCCGCGTGGACGTTGATCGCCGTGGGGCCGCTGCGCTATGCGGCTGACAAGATCCGCGCCGCCCGCAAGGACGACATGCCGCTGATTCGACGCACCATTCATCGTCTGGGCTTGCGTTGAGATCAGCGGGTTTCGTCGGTCGACATCGTCGGGCCATCGAGTCGCGGCCGCGTCGGGCGGGCGGGGTTGCCGACGGCGATGACGTTGGGCGGCAGATCGCGAAAGACATTCGACCTGGCGCCGACGATGGCCCGATCGGCGATTTTCACCCCCGGACCGACGAAGGCGTCGGAGGCGATCCAGACATCGTCGCCGATCTCGATGGGCGCGGTGGTCACCTGCATGTCGCGGCGGCGGTAGTTGTGCGAGCCGGAGCACAGGTAAGCGAACTGGCTGACATGGGTGCGGCTGCCGAGCACGACCGGCCCCATGCTCTCAATCACCACGCCGTGATGCAGCGTGGTGTGGTCGCCGACGCGCAGGTTCCACGGGCGGTCCACACGGACGCGCGGATGGATGTAGGCGGTGCGGTGGACCTTGGCGCCAAAGAGGTTCAGCAGGCCGACGCGCCAGAGATTGCATGGTGGGGGCGACCAGCGGAAAAGTGTCCGCTGCAGGAACCGCCAGACCACGACCCGCGCGCGCACCGTCCAGTGCTCGGGGATGAAAGTGCGATGGTGCGGCGGCGGAATGACCGTGGTCAACTGCCCATCCGCGGCGGTCGGCGTCGGCGATGATGGGGTGGGCGCGTTCATCGCAGTTCCCGATCCTTGATCGGCTTGGCGGGGTTGCCCACGCATACCTTGCCCGCCGGCAGGCTCTTGTACACGCTCGATCGCGCGCCCACGACGCTCAGGCGGCCGACTTCGACGCTCGGGCCCACGAATACGTCTGCGCCGATCCATACGTCGTCACCGATGACGATGGGCGCGCGAATCAGCCTGAAGCGGTGGTCCGTGTAGTCGTGGGTGCCGGCGCACAGGTGAGCGTACTGGCTGACGATCGCCCGCTTGCCGATGCGGATCCTCCCCAGGCAGTAAAGGATGGCGAAATCGCCGACGGTCGCGTCATCGTCGATCTCGAGCATCCAGGGCACTTCGACGTTCACGCTCGGGCGAATCGCCACGCCCTTGCCGATGCGTGCCCCGAACAGGCGCAGCAGATTGGCCCGGAACCGGTACCAGTTGTGGAAGCTCAGGCGGAAGACCGGCCGACCGAGAATCATCCAGATGGCCCGGAAAAGCTTCTCCCTGAACGTCCAGGGGCTCGGTTCGGGCTGCATCTGAACCTGCGCGATCGTCTCCGCGGAGGCGGGGCGCGGCGTCGGCGGCTTGTCGAGCACCACCGGATCATCGCCTTCAGCCCGCGCCAGGCCACGCACCGCGGCATCTGCCGGCTCAGATTGCCGACGGGCCACGCGGCGCAGCTCACGAAGCTTCAACGAAACCAGCGCGTCGTACCAGCTGATGAACTTGCAGAACTGATAGCCCACGCGGCCGTCCAGCACGCCCAGGCGGCATACATACATGTAGACGAATCGCCACAGGCCGGGCATGGGGATGTACGGGCTGACGTTGCGCTTCAGCCAGCGGCGCCGCCGCGTGTCGCGTGGAATGTTCGCCGACTCGCTGACCCGTTCCTTCCGCTGCATCTGGTGGAACAGCGTCCGGGCTTCAAGCGTCGAGTAGCGGTTGTGTTTGGCCACGTAATGCTCAAGCCCGCGGCGATCGTGATGGATCATGGGCTCACGGATGTAGCCCACCGGATCGTCGACGATCACGTGCTCATGCACCTCGCGGTCTTCGTACCGGCCGGCGCCGCGTTTGAAGAGACGCAGGTTCCAGCTTGGGAAATAACCGCAATGACGGATGGGCCGGCCCATGAAGTAGGTCAGGCGGTTGATGAAGATTCCGTTCTCGGGCACTTCAGCGGCCGGTCTGTCGCTGACAGCGCGGATATGGTCGCGCAGACGCTCGGTGATGACTTCATCAGCGTCGATGATGAGCAGCCAGTCGGCCTCGAAAGGCAGATTGTTCAAGCCCCAGTTCTTCTGCCGCGCGTAACCTTCCCACGCGTGCTCGACGACTTCGGCCCCGAATGAACGGGCGATGTCCTGTGTGCCGTCGGTCGAGCCGCTGTCGATGACGAAGATACGGTGGGTCCAGCCCCGCAGCGCCTCGAGGCAGAAGGGCAGGTTCATGGCCTCGTTGTAGGTGATGATCATCACATCGAGCATGGGAATGCCCCGAAAGCCGAAAGGTTGCCGCAGCCGGCCATCATCGCGGTCTGCGTGCCATTGTATGACAAAGCCGGCGGCGTCCGCCTGCGGGGCTTATCGGTCACGTGAGGCGGCGACTGCAGCATGCACGCCACGGGGCACGTCCGCGGCGCGAGGCAGCGTCAGGGGGCTGGGGTGGGCGGCATCACCAGAGGTTCGCCGTCGAGCGTGCTGTCGATCACATCCACGCTCGCGGCCTCGTCCACCTGAAAATCAACATTCGTGAACGCGCAGCCTTCGATGGTGACCGCCACACCCGGGCCGATCACCACAGCGCTGGGCGTCGCGCTCGTGCCCGTGATCTCGCAGCGGCGCAGGAGATAGCGTGGCTGCACCTTCTCGAAAGGATCGCGCCCGGCCAGGCGGATTTCATTGACCAGGTACGCCGTGCTCGGGTTGACCTGGAACAGCACCAGGCGCATCAACTCCGGGTATGCGCCGCGGACCACCGCGTCCTCCAGTACGTGTTCGCCCCCGCCGGCCATGTACTCCTGGCGAAGACTTTCGCCGATCACGCAGTCGGCCATCCTGGTCCGCGTCAGATGGCCGTGACCCACAGCAAGGCCGTTGCGAAGGAATTCGCCGCCCTCCAGATCGAAAGAGCAGGCGCCGTGCGGGCTGATGCCGTTGTCCAGGCACTCATTGCCGCTGACGTTCACCAGGCGCATATTCAGCGCCGCCCCGTGCAGGTTGAACCCGTCATTGAGCACGTGCCGCACATGCAGGTTGCGAATGGTCACGTTCTCGACGCGGCCGAAGGTGTACACGCCCTGAGTTCGCGTGGTCCACTCCAGGTTGTCCAGCGATCCCTTCACGTACAGATATCCCGTCTTTGCATCGATGGGCTCCCAGGCGAATTCGCCATCATTCAGATCCTGCGGCGCCGGGTACTGCGCGATCAGTCTGGCCTTCGCCGCCTCCCAGCCTTCAGTCTGCTCGATCTGGCCGATGCGGCCGATGGTGAACTTCGTGCGACTCATGAACTGACCGCAGCCGTCGACCACCAGGAGGTGCCGGTCTTCGCGCGTGCGGTCCAGTTGGATGCGGTGCAGGTTCTCGCCCACGTTCTCCCACGCCGCCGGATCCGATGGCAGCGGGTCGGCGCCGGAGACGGTGCAGCCGTGCCCTTCGATGGTGAAGCCGCCGATGTCGACGAGCGAAATCTGCTCGCGATAGACGGCCCCCTCGGGCAGCAGGTGAATGACGTCGCCGGCATCAACAAGCTGGAGAGCTCGCGCGATGGTTTTCAGCGGTGCGTCGGCGGTGGCGGCCGCCGCGTCATCGCCGCTTTGGCCGTTGACGTACAGGTCGCGTGCGTCGGCGTGACCCGTCAGGGCGGGACTGGCCAGGAGAACAGACGCGACCGCCAGGATGCGCAGGAGTTGAAAAGTGCTCATGGGTTGCAGGTTAGCGGCTGCCTGGGCCGGTGGCCACACCGCCGCCATCCAACGGCAAGGACGAGCATGGCCCATGTCGCGGGCTCGGGCACATCGACCCGCTGTCCCGGCGAGGCCGCGCCGCCGGTCAGCACGGCGACGAACGGATTGATGTCCGCCGTATCGATGTGCCCGTCCCCATTCAGATCAACTTTGCTCACCAGCGTGTCGGGATAAGTCCCCGCCCACGCCGCCGGCTGGGTGAGGGCAAGGACAAAGGCGTTGATGTCCTGCGTGTCGACCACGCCGTCATCGTTGAAATCGCCGGGCAGCGCGGGCTTGATGATTTCGAGAATCTGTTCGCGATAGGCGGCCAGCTCGGCGAAGACAGTGGTGCTGTAATCGAAGATGGCGGTGCGGTTGGTGCGGGGCTGGCCGGAAAGTGTCGGCACATCGACCGCCACACCCGCCAGCTCCCAGCGGTCGCCGACCTTTCGCCAGGCTGGCCCCCCCGAGTCCCCGCCCACCGCCTGGGCGTGGCGCGGATCGGGCGCGTCGCCGCTGAAAAGCGTGTCGAAGGCGGGCATCTGGCCGAACTCGCCGCTGACGAGCATGCCCGCAGTCCGCACGGTGTTGACGCCCCACAGCGCCAGACGCTGGTTCTCGATCGCCCAGTAGCCGGTGAAGGTTGGAAGCTGCGGGTAGGCGGCCGGGTCGAGCCAGGACCACGGATCGGTGGACGTGTCGACGGCCCAGGTGGTGGTGTTCTGCTCGCGGGGTCGGCCGAAGCCGGCCATGAGCAACGGCGTATCGGCCGCCGTCGCCTGGGAGGCGAGCTTCATGGGCGCAAGGTCCGGCGGGTTGAAGATGCGAAACAGCTCCAGGTCGGTCGGCGTCTGGTCTTCGTTGAGCAGGGGGATGAACCCGATGCCATAGTTGATCTGCCGGTCGACGCCGAGCAGCGTCAGCGGCGTTCCCCAGACGTGCGCGGGCTGAATCAGCCACCCCCAGCCCAGATAGACGGCGGAACCCACGCCGCTGCGCGCCAGGTGCGACCAGTAGGGGAAGTCCGAGAACTCGGCGGTGGTGGCGGGATCGTCGTTGGCGGCCGGGTGGTCGCCGAGGGCGATCATGGCGGCGACCGGAGCGGCCGACGTCGCGGCAAGCAACGCCGCTGCAACACAGATCCTGAGCGTGTGGATACGCGTCCGCAAACGGATTTGACCGGTTGGAAACCTCAGCCGAAGACGAAAGGCTGACGCCTGATGATAGGTCGAACCGGTCGCGATGGGAAGGATTTTCGCCGCCTGCGATCGCGGGTTGGGGTATGATGCCCAGTCCTGTGGGCGTCACCGACTGGCGCAAGGGCGACCGGTGCCCGCACGGTTCGGACCTCTCGGCGGTAAACGATGTAACTGCTTTGGCCGATACTGGTTCCTGACGTCGGAGCCGGTCGGCGTGAACCATCGGATCGGCGGCGGCGTAAAGGGCGTGGAGGGTGTTCCGCGGCCCGGGCGACCGGCGTCGCGGGACCAGGGCAGGCCTCGCGCTATGGAGCCGCAAGGTCAACATCAATTCACGCTCGCGGACACGCGTGCCAAGAAGCCTGGAGAAAAGTGATGACGGATCGGGACAGAAACAAACTCATTGTCGTGGCCGGCGGCGGCGGTTTCATCGGCGGCCACCTCGTCGCCGACTTCCGTCGTCAGGGTTACACCAACATCCGCTCCGTCGACGTCAAGCCTCTGGACGAGTGGTACCAGGTGTTCGATGACGTCGAGAACCTCGTGCTCGACCTGAATCTGCGCGAGAACTGCGTCAAGACGTGCAAGGGTGCGGCCGAGGTCTACTGCCTGGCCGCCGACATGGGCGGCATGGGTTTCATCGAAACCCACAAGGCCGCCTGCATGCTCACCGTCCTCATCAGCACGCACATGCTGCTGGCCGCCCGCGATGCGGGCGTCCAACGGTTTTTCTATTCGAGCTCCGCTTGTGTTTATGCGGCCGACAAACAGACCTCCGAGGACGTCATCCCCCTCAAGGAGGCCGACGCCTACCCCGCCATGCCCGAAGATGGCTACGGCTGGGAGAAGCTTTTCACCGAGCGCATGTGCCGGCACTTCCGCGAGGACTTCGGCTTCACCGCCCGCATCGCCCGCTTCCACAACGTTTATGGCCCGTTCGGCACGTGGGAGGGCGGCCGTGAAAAGGCTCCCGCCGCGGTCTGCCGCAAGGTCATCACGGCCAAGCTCACCGGGGATCACAACATCGAGATCTGGGGCGACGGCAAGCAGACGCGCAGCTTCATGTACATCGATGACTGCATCGAAGGCATCCAGAAGATCACGCAAAGCGACGTCATCGAGCCGTTGAACCTCGGTTCCGACGAGCTGGTGACGATCAACGGCCTGGTCGACATCGTCGAGGATATCGCCGGCATCAAGCTCAAACGCCATTACAAGCTCGATGCTCCCAAGGGCGTCAATGGCCGCAACAGCGACAACACGCTCATCAAGAAGCACCTGGGCTGGGCCCCGGGCATTCGCCTGCGCGACGGCATGGAGCGCACGTACAAATGGATATACGACGAGTACGTGGCCAAGTATGGCAAGAAGGTGGCCGTCTGAAGCCTGGCAACGGGGTTAGGAGCGGTGGATGAGCGTCAGCCATTGGGCCAAGTCGCGGATGCCGGGCTTTCTGCGTCTTGCCTTGCGGACCGGCCAGCGTTTTGGCGTCAACATCACGCCCAACCATTTCTACTCGGACATTCCCGATTTCCGGCATCTGCGGAAGACCGATTACTGGCGCCAGCCTTCCTCGATGTTCGCCGTCCCGGGCGCCGATGTGGACGCCCAACTGGCCTTTGTGCGCGACTGCTGCGCAGGCCAGGCAGGTAATTTCCAGACCGATCAGCTCTACCGGGAGGCCTGTCGCGCCAACGGCGAGGCGGGTTACGGTCCGATTGAAGCGTTGTTCCTGCACGCGTTCATTCAACGTCACCGGCCCGCTCGCGTCCTGCAGATCGGCTGCGGCGTCTCCACCGCCATCATCGACGGCGCCGCCCGGTCCGTGCCCGACTACGTTCCGGCCATCCGTTGTGTGGAGCCGTATCCCACGCCCCTGCTTCGCCGGCTGGATCAGGAGAGGCGCATCGAGCTGATCCCCCGCATGGCCCAACTGGTCGAGCAGTCGCTGCTGACCGACCTCGATGCCGGCGACCTGCTTTTTATCGACTCCACCCACACGGTGAAGGTCGGCAGCGAGGTCGTCCGCCTGATCACCGAGATCCTTCCGCGGCTGCGTCCCGGGGTCTGGGTGCATTTTCACGATATCTATTTCCCCTACGACTTCTTCCCCGGTTTTCTCAAGCGTGCGATATTCTTCTGGCGTGAAACAACGCTCCTCTATGCTTATCTTCTGCATAATTCCACCATCACCATCCGGGCTTCACTGTCGATGATGCACCACCACCGCCAGGACGAATTGCGCCAGATGATCCCCGCCTACCAGCCCTCCAAAGTTGAAGGAGGGCTCGAAATCGCTCCGGGACATTTCCCCTCCTCGATCTATTTGCAGACTGTTCGCCATGCCGCAGGTTGACCCCGCCAGACGGACCATCCTCGTCATCAGTCAGGTCTATGTGCCCGACCCGGCCAGTGTCGGCCAGCACATGCACGACGCGGCCACGGACCTGGTGAAGCGCGGTTACCGCGTGAAGGTCTACGCCGCGCGGGCCGGCTATGACGACCCGACGACGAAGTACCGCTGGCGCGAAACGCTCGGCGGCGTACGGATCCGCCGCCTGCCGCTGTCGAGCTTCGGCAAGGGTTCGGTGGCCGTGCGCATGGTCGCGGGGTTGATCTTCGTGGCTCAGTGCTTCGTGCTCGGGCTGTTCACGCGGCGTCTGGCCGGAATTCTCGTTTCGACCTCGCCGCCGATCGCCCCCCTGGCCGCCATCCCCCTGAGCATCCTGCGCCGCAGGCCCGTCAGTTTCTGGGCGATGGATCTCAACCCCGACCAGATGATCGCCCTGGGCAAGACCACCGCCGACTCGCTGCCCTCGCGCATCTTCGACTGGCTCAATCGCCTGACGCTGCGCCGCGGCAAGGCCATCGTCGCGCTCGACCGCTTCATGGCGGATCGGCTTTACGCCAAGCTGCCTCGCGAGCGCGCCGCCATCGAAGCGAAGATGCACGTCATACCCCCCTGGCCGCACGATGACCACCTGGAAGTCGTCGCCCACGCCGACAACCCCTTCCGCAAAGAGCATGGCCTGGCCGACCGCTTCGTCATCATGCACAGCGGCAATCACTCGCTGGCCCATCCGCTGACGACGCTGCTCGACGCGGCCGCCCGCTTCAAGGACCACGAGCGACTCGCTTTCATGTTCGTCGGAGGCGGCGTGGGCAAGAAGGACGTCGATCGGTTCATCGCCGAGCACCAGCCCGCCAACGTCAGGAGCCTGCCTTACCAGCCACTGGACGCCATCAAATACTCGCTCTCAGCCGCAGATGTCCATGTCGTGGCTGTCGGCGACGGCGTGGTCGGCATCAACCATCCGTGCAAGGTCTATGGCGCCCTGGCGTTAAACCGGCCCATTCTGCTCGTGGGCCCCGTCGAGTGTCATGTGTCGGACATCATCGCGAAGTACGACTGCGGCTGGCACATCCGCCACGGCGATGTCGAGGGCGCCGTGAAGACCCTCGAGCAGATTCTGGCCCTGAGTCACGAGCAGATGGTCGAGAAGGGGGCCCGTGCCGGCCGCGCCGCCCGCGAGCAGTTCAATAAAGCCGTCCTCTGCAAACGCTTCAACGACGCGATCGAAGCGACGCTGTGATCCAGGTGCAGACCCGTGGCGCGGCCTGTTTCGCGTATTTTCACACAAAAAGCTTGTCGCGGCGGACGACGCTCGTTACACTGCCAGGTGCGTGATTCGTCGCATTCGCGGCGGACGGGTGGACAATCTGACCAGTATCCATAGGGGACCACATGAATTCAGGTTTCTGTGCGGCTGTAATCTTGTGTTTCAGCGTCACCGCCCATGCCGTGGTGATCGAACCGTTCGCAACCGACAACGCGGGCTGGACCCTTTCAACCATCACCAACGGAGGTTCGGTTGTCGATCTTTCAGCCGATTGGGCCGCCGCCGGTGGCAATCCGGACGGGCACCTGACCGTCGACGTGGATACCAGCGTCGCGCGTCCCTATGCATTCGGCATCGGCCTGACCGAAGCGAACCCGTTCGGTGACATGACAGGGATGCTCTTGAACGTTGACTTCAAGACTTCCGGGTCTATCACCGGTCCGACCTTGAACAGTCTGGTCCGTTTCTACGTCGGCACCTATGTGGAAGGCGGCAGCAACTTCTTCGTGACCAGTGATGCGTTCAGTTGGGATCCCAACGCCGACACCCAATGGACCACGCACCAGGTCGCGTTGATGGCATCCAACTTCGTCGTGTGGCCGAACCAGAACGCTGGTACACGCAGTTTCGAACAGGTCATCGCCGCTCCCGACGCGGTCGGCCTGGTCTTCGCCGCCGACATCGCCAGCTTCACCTCCAATTTCAGCCTCGGGTTCAGCAGCACCACGGGGGCCTCGATCGCGATGGACAATTTCGGCGTGGTCGTTCCCGAACCGACGACCGCTGCCGTGATGCTCCTGGTGCTGCCTGCGCTTGCTGGTCGTTGGTGGTGGCGCGGGCAAGAAGGGCATGGGCGCGGGCACGGCTGAGAAAGCCCGCAGTCCGCCAGCCGGGGGGCGCGCCCGGGCGAGAATGGCCGCGCTTGGCAACTCCGTGCTCATCGACGATCATCTGCAATCGATGAGCGACGACGTTTCGAGTCACGCGGCCCTCGATGCAGACCCGGCGCCTGCTGCGGCCGTCACAACGCCCGCCGGCACGGACGCGTCCCAGGCGCACATCTTTCAGCGGCTGGATCAGACCGCCCGTTACCCCTACACGCCCACCGAGTACGTCGTTCGTTTCGCCTGGCGGTTGGTCGAGGCCACGTTGATTCGCTTGAGTCTGCCGCGGTGTTACGGCTGGCGGCGGTTCTGGTTGCGACGTTTTGGTGCGAAGCTGGCCGACACCGCTCGCATTCGACCGACCACGCGCGTCTTTCATCCCTGGCTGCTGACGATGGGTGAGCACGCGGCTCTGGCCGATCGCGTCAACGTCTACAACCTTGGGCCCGTGACCGTCGGCGATCACAGCGTGGTGTCACAGGGCGCGGAACTGTGCGCGGGCACGCATGACTACACTCGGCCGGACCTGCCGCTCAAGCGCAGTCCGGTGACGGTCGGCCGCGGCGTGTGGATCTGTGCCGAAGCGTTCATCGGTCCTGGTGTCGTCGTCGGCGACAATGCGGTGGTGGGGGCGAGGGCGGTGGCGATCAGCGATGTCCCCGCGGGGATGGTGGTGGCCGGCAACCCGGCCGTGGTTATCAAGCCCAGGCCGATGAATCTCACGTCGCGCCCATGATCCCGGCCGCTGCCGGTCGTCCGGGACCAGCGTGTGGGGGGGCAGAATCCCGCACGCGGGGGCCGGCGGAAAGGCGCCCTGTACGGGAAAAACCGGTCTACCTGCAATTGGCGCTGGTCGGGGGGCGGTGGTAAGGTATTCTCTATGGCGAGGTTCGATCATTATCGCGGCATGGTCGGCGCAATCCGCGGCTGGAGGGTGACGCTCGTGGCCGGACTGGCCTGCTTGACGCTCTTGGCCGGCTGTCATGATCCGCTGTTCCCGAAGAACGAGCCGCGCAGCCAATACTCGCGGTATGAGGCGCTGCGCGGCCGGGCGACGCCGCAGAAGAAGACCAACGCCTTGGGGCGTGAAGAGCCGGCCGTCCGCGAGCGCCTGCAGCCGTTGGGCGAGGAATACTGACCTGTCGGTGCGCCGCCGCGCCTATGATCCAGGGCGGCTGATTCCGACTGCCTGTGTTTGATAGGATAATGTTTGGTCGAAGTCCGAAATAACGGCTTTGCCAGCATTATTGCGGGGAAAAGCCAAAGGTATCGGCCGATTCGGCCGATGAGTTTAGAGTCCGTCGCGGTCGGCTGGGGCCGGCCTGCTGGACAGTCTGTTGTACCGGGTAGAGCCCATGCATTCGGCGGGCCCGCCCTCAGCGTCGGCCGCGGAGCGGCCGGGATGGTGCTTCATCTTGCAGTGGCCCGCGCCTCCACGTCGAACTTTGGTCGTGCTTGGCAGCCTGGTGGCCGCCATGACGCTGGCCAGCGGCGTGCTCCTGATGCTCCAGCCCGCGCCGATCAGCCCCGCCAGCCATGTTCGCCTGCTTTCCACTGAGCGAACCTACGATCCAGCCGACGCCCTGTTCCAGACCCTTGTGCCGGTGATGTCCAGCCGCTGGGAGGCGATCGCCATCAGCTTCAGCGGTCATCCGTTTGGCTCGTCCCAGACGGTGGGCCTGCAGCACGAAGGTATGGGTCTTGGCGGTTTGGGCCATCACTTCGTCGTCGGCAACGGCACGGGTTCGGGTGATGGGTTGATCGACGTGGGCTTCCGCTGGCAGCACCAGCAGGCGGCCCGTACGCCGTGGCGCGTCCAACCGCAACCCGGCAGCGCGGCGGCACGCACGATCCAGATCTGCCTGATCGGCAACGGCCGTGAATCGGGGCCGACCCGGGACCAGGTGCGCGAGCTGATCTGGCTGGTCCGCGAACTGCAGAATCGCCTGCGCATCCCCGGCGAGAACGTCGAACTGCTGGATCTTGGCCCCTATACGGTCGGGGCGCGGTTCCCGGTCCTCGAGTTCCGCCAGCAACTGCTCCCGTAGCCGATGCGGCTCACCGCTGCGACCCATGCCTGGCGGTGCCGGGGTGGTGTTGTGGCATGTTTCAGCTGGTCAAGTCTGCTGAGGGATGGACCGATCCTATGCCCTGCGGGATCGTATCCAAATCGATTGAGGCGTTGCATTTCGATGCAAGATCGGGGAACATGGTTGAAGCCCGCCGAAGCGGCGCGGCGGCACCAGCGGTCGTGGCGTGCCGAGCGCTCCCGCCTGACGTATTTCTAACCCTTACGGAACGTTGTCAGCTAGGTGAAACAGCATCTAGATGACATTATGGGCTACGAAGTCCTTGGCACCCTGGGATATGGGGCCAAGAGCACGATCTACGCCGTCAAGGACAAGGACAACCACGTCTACGCCCTCAAGCGGGTGGTCAAGGAAGAGGCCAAGGACCAGCGTTTTCTCGACCAGGCCATCCTCGAACACGAGGTGGCCAGCAAGTTCTCCAGTCCGTATATCCGCCAGAGCCTCAAGCTGATCCGCAACCGCAAGATGATGCGGGTCAGTGAAGTCATCGTTCTGATGGAGCTGGTCGACGGGGCAACCCTGGAGCAGCATCGGCCGGAGTCGCTGGAGGAACTGTGCCGGCTGATGCAACTGGTCGCCAAGGGCCTGCACACCATGCACGAGGCAGGTTACGTGCATGCCGACATCAAACCCAAGAACATTCTGGTCACCGACAAGCACGCGGTGAAGATCATCGATTTCGGCCAAAGCTGTCCGATCGGGACGGTCAAACAGCGGATCCAGGGCACCCCGGATTACATCGCGCCCGAACAGGTGCAGCGCAAGCAGATCACGCCGCAGACGGACGTATTCAACCTGGGCGCGACGATGTACTGGCTGCTGACGCGCAAGCACGTGCCCACGATGATCCCGCGCGGCAACGGGGAAAGCGTCGCCAAGCCCAAGAAAGCACGGCCGCCGCACGAGTTGAACCCCGAGGTGCCGACGGCGTTGTCAAGCCTGGTCATGCAGTGCGTCGAGGCGGACCCGGCCAGGCGGCCGGTGAACATGCTTTCGATTTACGAGCGCCTCGAACTGGCGGTCGCGCAGTTTCAGCGTGCCCGCAGTTCCGCGGACGTCGAACCGGCGGAAGTGGCGTCGGGTGAAGCGACCGGCGCCGAGGATGGCCCGCCGATCGGGGAGACCGACGCGGGCATCTAGCCGCGATCCCCCAGCCGCTGCCGACATCGCCGGGGACCACGCATGTGCAAGCCCGTCTCCTGTCCCAACCTCGATGCGACCCCGCGTGGGCCAGGGGATCAGCGCAGCGGGCGTCGGCGTCAGGTCGCCATGGTTTCCACGTGGCGCCTGCGGCTGTGGCCGCTCGTGGCGGCGCTGCTCATGGCCTTGACGCCTGGACGCACGTGGGCCGACCCGCGGCCGGTGACCGACGCCCGTGTTCAAGAGGCGATGAAGGCCATGAAGGTCTTCCTCTACGCCAACCAGGATTCCAGCGGCGGCTGGGATTCGACCTACTCGCACACGCACGCCTACCCCGGCGCGATGACCTCGCTGGTCACGCTCGCCTTGCTCGTGGCTGGAGAGAGCCCGCAGCAGCCGCAACTGGCGCGGGCCATCGAACTGCTGCGGGCCGCCGAACCCCTGGGAACGTATCAGGTCGCCTTGCGGGCCCACGTATGGGCCCAATTGCCCGATGAATATCTGGGCCTGCTGAGCAAGGATGTGCGCTGGCTGGCCGCCGCCGCCTACGCTGACGGCAGTTTCGGCTACGTGCCCCCGGCCAACTCCGCTGAACGCAACAGCGATGGGCACTGGTATGACAATTCCAACACCCAGTATGGCGACCTGGGTCTGTGGGAAGGCGCCAAGCGCGGCGTGCATGCGGGCAAGCGCTTCTGGCAGCAGAGCATCGACTACTGGCTCGGCGCTCAGTACGAGGACGGCGGCTGGGCTTACCGCGCCCGCCGAAGCGCGGGAGGCTTCGCCAACCAGCGGACGTCGTATGCCTCGATGACCTGTGCCGGTCTCACCGCGTTGTACATCGGACAGGAGCAGATGTACGGCCGCCGGATGAGTCCCGCTCCCCAGGTCGCCGACGCCATCGAGCGCGGCCTGGCGTGGCTCGATCAGTGGTTCGACGGCTGGAACAATGTCAATGGCAACAACGACGACCACCGCTATTACTACCTCTACAGCGTCGAGCGCGTCGCCCTGGCCAGCGGGCGGCGATTCTTCAACGATCAGCCATGGTTCGACGTCATCGCCGCCCAGATCGTCAACAACCTCTTTGACAGCGGGTCCGTGCGGCGGTCAGGCGGTCAGGCGGTCAAGGACACCGCCTTCGCCCTCATGTTCCTGGCCCGCGGGTACGTGCCGGTCTGGATCACCAAACTTGAACTGGACGATGTGCCCGAAGCCGCCACGCGGCAGCGTCCAGGAGCCAGGCTCGGCGATCGCCAGGCCAGCCCCGGACCTTTTGTGGCCGTGACGGGACCGCATCCGGGGGCCAGCCCCGGTCCCCAGCCGACCAACAACCGCCCCAACGATCTGACATCGCTGACCCGCTTCCTCAGCGACTTCGGCCAGGCCGAGATCAACTGGCAGCGCCTGCCGCTGCACACGCCCGTTGAACGCTGGGGTGCGTGCCCCGTGGCTTACCTGGCCAGCGACGAGGCGCTGACGCTGTCCGACAGCGAGGCGGCCAACCTTCGGGAGTTTCTCGATCGCGGCGGGTTGCTGGTGTGCAATCCTGACGCCGAGTCGTCTCGATTCGTTCAAAGCATGCGACAACTGGGACAGCGGTTGTACCCGGGTCGCTCGTGGGAGCGTCTTCCGCTCGACCATCCGCTCTACAACGGGCACATGGTTCTCGCCCAACCTGGTCAACTGGTTATCGAGGCGCTGGGCAACGGGGCACGCGATCTGATCTACCTTTCGCAGGCCGATCTCGGCTACGAGTGGCAGGCCTCCAGCCCCGACGTCCAGAGCACAGCCTGGCGACTCGGGGCCAACCTTTTCACCCATGCGACCGAGCGCGGCGATCTGCTCAACCGCCTGGTGCCGCCGATGCCGCCGCTTCCGACGGGCGACCAGCCCGTGTCGCGGACGCTGCCGGTCACGCGGCCCCGCTATGACGGCCTGTGGTGTGCCGAGCCTCTGGCGTGGGAAGCGGTCCGTCGGCGGCTGGCGCGGGATGACGGCCTGGGGCTGACGCTTTCACCGGCCAGCGGCGATCAAGCCGTGGACCTGGCGGATCTGGCGGCGGTTTCGCCGGGGCTGGCACACCTGACGGGCATCGAGGCGGTGCGGTTGACTGTCGAACAGCTCGACGCCATCGAGGCGTACGTCCGCAAGGGCGGCACAGTTCTGGTTGAGACCGTCGGTGGACGCGGCCAGTTCGCACTCAGCCTGGAGCACCAACTGGCCCCGCGCTTCGGCGGCGCGGCCATGCCGCTCGATACCACCCATCCGCTGCTCACCGGCGACGGCATCGACGGCGCCGCCGACGCCAGCCGGGCTGTCTACCGTCCCTATGCCGTCCTGCGCCTGAGTCCGGGCGGCGAACCCCGGCTGCTGGCCTTTCTCGACGGCGAGCGACCGGCGATCATCTTCAGCAGTGAGGATCTGAGCCTGGGCATGCTCGGCGTGCGAAGATGGGGGATTCTCGGTTACAGCACCGAGTACGCGCGGCAGTTCATGGCCAACCTGGCTTTGTGGTGCGCGCACCACCCGACCGCCACGCCGGCCAAACCGTGAGGCATCAATCCCGCTGGGGGCCACCTCCGGCGCTGTTCACTGAAGACCGCCGAGATTTTGCGGCAAACCATGAACAATGTCTTGACATTACTTCGAAAGCCCTTAGTTTTATGAGTGGAGGGTGAGGGAGCCTTCGGCGAGGGGAGCGCAAGCGCGCTGCCCCGGCCTACCGCCGTTTGATTTCTCACAACAATCTGTCCGCCGGCGACGCCCCTGACCGGGCATTGCTGCGGTCACGCCCCTTGCGGGCGAGGGCTTGCGGTGCCGTCCTTTCGACGGCGTGCGGCCAGCGAAAGGACGCCGGCGACAGCCTGCGAGAAACTCTCTCTCCCATAGGGCTGCCTCAGTCTGAGGCAGCCTTTTTCGTCGGCACATCGTGTCGCCGCATGGGCTGTGGCCTTGGCGCCGCGCGAGCGTCAGCTCGGTTACGCGTAAACGATATGGTCCCGCCGGCCCTGCACCCCGCGCGTAGCGCCGCGCGTGTCGATGATCAGCTTCGCGGTCCGGACGATATGGTTCCAGTCATACGCGCTGTGATTCGTGGCGATCAGCACCGCGTCGTAGCCGGCCAGCGCGGCATCGGTCAGTTCGATGCTGCTCATCTCCAGTCCGGGGTAGTGCCGCATGGCGTGCATGGCAGGCACATGCGGGTCGTGGTAGTCGACCTTCGCCCCCAGGGCCTGTAGCCGTGTGATGAGCTCAAAGCTCGGGCTTTCGCGCACGTCGTCCACATCCGGTTTGTAGGCCAGGCCCAGCACCAGGACGCGCGCGCCCTTCACCGCCTGGCCGGCATCATTGAGCGCCTCGGCCGTGCGCTGCACCACGTAGGCCGGCATGCCGTGGTTCACCTCGCCAGCCAGTTCGATGAACCGCGTCGGCAGGCCCAGTTCACGCGCTTTCCAGGTCAGGTAGAACGGGTCGATCGGAATGCAGTGCCCGCCCAGACCCGGCCCCGGGTAGAAGGGCTGGAAGCCGAAAGGCTTGGTCGCCGCCGCGTCGATCACCTCCCACACGTCGATGCCCATCGCCGTGAGCACGATCTTCATCTCGTTGACCATCGCGATGTTCACCGCGCGGTAGATGTTCTCCAGCAGCTTGGCGGCCTCGGCCACCTCGCAACTGCTGACGCGCACCACCTGCCGGATCGCGCACTGGTAAAGCTGCTGGGCCAGATCGCCACCGGCCGCGTCCATGCCGCCCACCAGCTTGGGGATCGTCTGCGTGTTGAAGTCCTTGCGCCCCGGATCCTCGCGCTCCGGCGAAAAGGCGACGAAAAAGTCCATCCCGCACCGCAGTCCTGACCTTTCCAGCGGCGGCAGCACCACCTCGCGCGTCGTGCCGGGATACGTCGACGATTCAAGCACGATGAGATGCCCGCTGCGCAGCGTTCGGCCCGCGGCCTCGGCCGCCTTCTGCACGTAGGTCAGGTCGGCCTCGCGGTGGCTGCCCAGCGGCGTGGGCACGCAGATCAGAATGGCGTCGGCCTCGCCCAGACGCGAAAAGTCATCGGTCGCTTCGAATCGTTTCGACGCGGCCATCTCCTTGACGAACCCGTCGCCCAGATGTTTCAGATAACTGCGGCCGGCCGCGAGCATCCGCACCTTGCGCGGGTCCACGTCGAAGCCCCGAGTCGGGAATCCCGCCTCGTGAAACGCCCTCACCAGCGGCAGCCCGACGTACCCCAGGCCCACCACGCCCACCACGGCCGTGCGCCGCTCAATCTTCGCGGACAGGGCCGCCTGGTGGGAACCCGCCGTCGTTGCGTGCGTCATGGATGCCATCCCGATGCGTCCTCGTGTCGCCTGTGCGTCCGTGCGCGTGCCGGCGCATAGGATACCCGCTGCGCGGCGCTCACGTTCGCCGCGGGCGCGCAAAAGCCGGTCGACTGCCCCCCCCCAATCCCGTCGGGACAGTCGACCGGCGCGGACGCGTTCGCGTCGTTCTGCGAAATCGCGGCTGCTTACAGCGCTTCGTTGTCGGTTTCGCCCGTGCGAATCCGAACCACCCTGGTCAGGTCGTAGACGAAGATCTTGCCGTCGCCGACGTTGCCGGTGCGGGCGGCGCCGGTGATGGCCTTGACGGCCTTGTCCAGGTCTTCACTCTTGACCGCCACCTTGAGCATGACCTTGGGTACGAAGCCCACGTCCATGCGTCCGCCGCGGTAGCGTTCGGTGTGGCCTTTCTGCTTGCCGAATCCTTTGCATTCCAGGGCGGTGCAGCCCAGGATGTTGAGCCCGCTGAGCGCCGCCTTGACGGCGTCCAGTGCCGAGGGCTTGATGATGGTCTCGATCATATGCATGACAGATCTCCTGTATTGCTCGCTTGCGTGTGTCGGGCCTGAGCGGAATCAGAGTTCCCGCGCGTGGTAGCTCTTGATGTACGTGCGCTGGAAGTCCGGGTAGGCCGACATATCGTGCTCGCCCAGATCCAGACCCTCGATCTCCTCCTGTTCGCTCACACGCAGGCCGAACACGCCCTTGAGGACCAGGAAAACAATCAGTGTGAACACGAGCGTGAAGGCCACGATGGAGAAGGCGCCGGTCGCCTGTGTGACAAGCTGCGCGCCTCGGGCCGTCTCGCCGCTGCCGTACAGCCCGTTGACGCCCCACAGGCCGGCGCACAGCGTGCCGTAGATGCCGCACACGCCGTGCACGCTGATGGCGCCCACGGGGTCGTCAATCTTCAGCTTGTCGAAGAACAGCACGGCGAAGTAGCACAGCGCGCCGGAGACCGCGCCGACGAGCACAAGCGCTTCGATCCAGTTCATCAGGTGACAGCACGCGGTGATGCCCACCAGACCCGCGAGGATGCCGTTGAGGGCCATCGACAGATCGGGTTTGCCGCCGAAAATCCAGCTCACAATCGCGGCGCTCAGCCCGCCCCCGCAGGCCGCGAGCGTGGTGGTCACGAGCACCCAGCTCACCCCCTCAGGGTTGGCGCTGAGTTCTGAACCGCCGTTGAAGCCGAACCAGCCGAACCACAGCATGAACACGCCGATGGTCGCCATCGGCATCGAATGGCCGGGAATGGGATTGACCCCGCCGTCCTTGCTGTATTTACCCAGCCGCGGCCCGAGGATCATCGCTCCGACCAGCGCGCCCGTGCCGCCCACGGCATGCACCAGCGTCGAGCCGGCGAAGTCAATGAAGCCCAGCTCGCTCAGCCAGCCGCCGCCCCATTGCCACGAACCGGTGATCGGATAGCTCAGCCCTACGAACAGAATGGTGAACACCAGGAACGGCAGCAGCTTGACGCGTTCGGCCACCGCGCCGGAGACGATGGTCGCGGCCGTGGCTGCGAACATGCCCTGGAACAGGAAGTCGGTCCACACTGTGTAGCCGGCGTTGTAGATGGGGCTGTTCATGTCGATCGCGCCCTTCTCGCCGCCGCCGATGCCGAAGCCGAAGGCGAAAATGCCTGGGATCCGCCAGTTGTCGCCGGGATACATGATCATCCATCCGCAGATCGCGTACAGCACCAGGCCGATCATGGGGATCGCTGTGTTCTTGAACAGGATGTTGACGGTGTTCTTGCCGCGGGTCAGGCCGCTTTCCACCATCGCGAAGCCCAGGTGCATGATGAACACCAGCATGGCGGCGATCATGATCCAGAGGTTGTTGACGGTGAACAGTTCAAGGGAAACATCCGCCCAGGGGTCGACCGCCTCCTCGACGGCCTGAATCGCATCGGCCACGTCCTGGGCGTGGGCGGGTAGGGCCACGCCGGCGCAAAACAAGGCGCCGACCGCGACCAGCAGGGTCATCCACTTCAGTGATTTCATGTTGGGTTTTCCTTCGAAGGAGTCAGAATCGCAGACGTTGTGCAACGGGTTTAAGGGCATGGTCGGGGCGGCTGCGGGGCCGTCGCGGGTGCGCATGGCGCGGTCGGCAGGAAGAGACGGAGGGTGCATCGCTGACAGGCTCCACATGAGAGGCCGGGGAATCGGTTTGCATCGCCACGACGCAGCGGGTGATTAGATCACCCGCCGAGTCGCTTCTTCGCAGCCGGCAAGGCAAGGACAATGCCAGTGACTGAGGCACGGTTGGCCAGATCAAGCCAAGGCCATGTGTTGCAAGTGGTTAGATATGCGCGTTGTATCGACGATGGACCGCATTGATGCCTTGGAATTAAACATGTGAAGTTTATAATGCCCAAGAAATAGTCATCACATCTTCGGTGGTGACCCGGCGATGAGGAAGTCGAGCAGGTGCAGCCGCCATGAGCGCCGACGCCGGCGCGGCTCCAACCTGGTCAGGTTCCACCCCGATCCACGCCATGCCCACCGACCGGACTGAAGGTTTGCGTTGTCTGGTGACCGACTAAAATGCGGTCGCAGGCAAGTTGGCCAGTGCCGCACCGCCGGGCGGGCCTTGTCGCGATCAGGAGAGTTTCATGGCCACAATACGATCGGCTCGGTGTCGACGGGGGACGTGGGCCCTGCGGGCGTCTGTGTGGGGAGGCTGGAGCCTGGTCCTGGTGCTGGGGTTCACAGCCGGCAAGCTGGCCGCCCAGCCCAGCGAGGTCGACCGGCCGCCGCTGACCCTGGACACCGTCGCCATGCTCTCCGCCGACGCGGTGCTGCCGTCGCGCATCGAGGGCCGTGTCTGGCGATTCGAGCAGGGCGAAGGTCGCCGCCTTGTGGCCCTGCCGGTCCGCCTGCCGGTGGCGGACGTTGTCACCCGGTACGACACTTCAGCCCTTCACCTGCGAGGCGGGCGTCTGCTGGCTTGGCGCATCCCCGCGCAGCCGGTGCCGGCTGCGCCGACCTTGCTCGGTCCATCAGTGGCCAGCGGCGAGACCCGTACGCAGGATCCGCCGCTCCTGACCCGCGAACTCGATGTGCATCCGGACGGCACGCTGCACTGGAAACTGGATCGTGTGCTCCCGGGTGCCAGCGTGGCGCCCACGAACAATCTCTACGGCCTGCTGCTGGATCGCCAGCGCCTGCTGGACCTGGCCCCTGCGGATCCGGAGCGGCTGACCCGTAACAGCGGCGAATCCACAGCCGATTACCAGCAACGTCGTCTGGCTGCGATGAATGCGTATCGTGACGCGGCGGGGGCCTACCGGGATCTGAAAGCACAGATCCGCGACCTGCCCGACCAGTTTTCCCAGCCGCTGCCACCCCGCGTGGAGGCGGTTTTCGAAATCCGCGACTCGGTCCAGACCCTTGAGATCTCCGGCTACGAACCGCTGCCGTGGCAACTTGGCATCGCCGACCTGCGATCGCTGGCGCAAGCCGTTGGGAGCGGCGCGGGCCGCGGCGGCGCGGAGCCCTCCGACGCGGCTTCGACCATGCTCGAACTGCTGGATCGCTGGCCGGCGGCGTACACCGATCGTCTGGTCGCTGACGCCCTGGCGGCTGTACTGGATGCGGGAAACGCGCCTCTTGGACCGGCATTGCACAAGGTGGCCCAGGCTCTCCTGGGCAGCGAAGATCCAGCGGCGCGCCGCACGGTGCTGCGCGCGGTCGTCGAGGCGGGCTTGTCGCCTGAGGCCCAGAGTCTGATCGCGGCCGCGGCGACCGACGACGATGACGTGGTCGGCCTGTATGTGTTGCGTGGTCTGGTGCGGATGCGCGCGGGTGTGCGTGAGGAACTCGCCGAGCTACTGCCCCGTGTCAATGCTCTGGTGGCCGACGAGCGGGGCGCCGGCGCCGCGGCGGTCGTGCAAGTCCTGGCCGGCGTCGTGGATGGCGGGGGGCTTGATGCGGACCAGATCGCGTCCATCCTTGACGTATTCGGCCCCGGAGTGAACCTCGGCGCGGCGCCTGCGGATCAGCGCGGCGCGATGATCGACGCTGTGCTCAACGCGGCGGGGAGCAACCGCCTGGCGGCGAACTGGCTTGACCGGGCGCTGTTGGGCCATGACGACCCGCAGGTGGTCGGGGCGACGCTGTCGGCGATCGAGGCGATGCGCTCGTCGACCGACACGCAGAGGCCGTCGGGCGACGCCCAGGCCGCGCCCGCGCGACTGCGGCTGGACAGTCTCGATCATCAGTTGCTCGTTCAGATGGCCAGTGTGGATGAGGCGAGGCGTGATCTCGCGTGGCGCGCGGCACTGCAGTTCGAGATCGCTCGACTGGGCGCGGCTGGCGGCGCAGCGCGCGATGATGGGCTGACCGCCATTTACCTCGCCGCGGCGAGGACCGCCATCGCCCATACGCCCACGCCTCCGCAAGCCTTGCCGTTTTTCATGAGTCAGCCCCAGGCCGTGGGGCGCGCGGCGGCGTTGATGGTGTTGATCGGCGAGGGTGATCCGGCTCTTGTCCGTCAGGCGGTTCCTGCATTCATGGGTGTGATCCGTGGTGATCGATCGGCGGCGACCGACGCCATGGCGCAACTGACGCCTGTTGAGTGTGACGCCTTCGCCGCAGGCCTTCATCTGGCTCAGACCGGCAAGGTCAGTGCCGTCACCTCGTTGCTGCGCCTGGCGCCCAGATCCCGCGGCGTGAGTCTGCACCAGTGGCTCGGTGAGCGCCTGGCCGATGGGGAAATCCCGCCGGACTCGGCCTGGCTGCAGGCGGTTGGCGGCGAGAGCACGCTTCTGGACGCGGCGGCGTCGCAGGAGCCGGCGATCTTGCGCGCTGCCGCCGCGGCTCTGGTGGCGTCCCAGGGCGGTGACGAGAAGTCGGCCGCGGCCTTGGCGCAGGATTTTCTGGCTCTTTCCGAACCGACCGCTTATGCCCTGCGGCAGGCCTGGGCGAAGCAGGGCAGCCTCATGCTGTTGCGGCAGTTCGAGGACGTGGCCGGCCGCTATCGGCTGGTGGTTCAGATGGGAGGCGGCGACGGACCTCCGGCGCCGGCCGAAAGTCCTGCAGCCCTCATGGCCCAGTTGAAGGGCAACGTGCTGGATCTGGGCGAAGTCAGGCTGCAGACCGGCGCGGAGGGACTTGCCGCGGTCGGCCTGGACCTGACTTTTGGCGTGAGGATCACCGACGACAGACGCGCGTTGATCCTTGCCAGACCCATGCAGCTCAACGCCACGGGTGCTGAAGGACTGGCGCAACTCATGCTCGAGCACCAGGCCGCGATGACGCTGACGGAAATACGCGCGGGTTTCTGGTGGGCAAGCTTCACCACGCTGGCGATGCAGAACGGTCAAATCATGCTGGTGCGAGCCGGTGACTGAATTCGCTGCGACGACCGGCTCAGCGTTCGGCTCGCGTGCCCGGCGGTACGCCGCCCAGGTCGGCCCATGGTTGCTCCTTTTCGCCGTGGCGTGGTACGGATGGCGTGGTCCGGCCGCAGCCTGGTCGGCTTCTTCAGACTTCGCCCTGGTGTATGCCCAGGCGCGGGTCTGGCTGAGCGGGGGCAATCCTTACGACCATCCGAGCCTGCTGGCCGCGATGCGTGACGGCGACGTCGACGCGCCCGCGACCTTCGATCGCCAGCGCTGGCCGGCCATCTATCCGCCGAGCATGCACCCCCTGATCGCTCCGCTGGCGGCCATGTCCTGGCCGGCCGCGAAAACCCTCTGGCTGGTGATCAACGTCGCGGCCACGTTGGGGCTCATCATGGTCGTCACCCGGCTTGCGGAGCTGCGCGGGCCGCCCGCTTTGCTCCTGGCTGTCTTCGTTCTCGTTTTCGCCCCGCTTCACAGCGGCATCGCCAAGGGCCAGCTCGCACTGCTGTCGCTGCTTTTCGCCTTGACGGCCTGGTGGTGCATTCTTCCCCACGATCGGGTGTGTGCAGCCGGCGGCGATCGGCGAAGTTCGCGCCACCGCGCCGTGCTGGCCGGCATGCTGCTGGGGGTCGGTGTGGCCCTGAAACCGCAGATCGCGGGCGTGGTCTGGTTGCTGCTGGTCTGGCGGCGACAGCATGCGGTCGCGGCGCTGGCCGTCGGCGTGACCCTGATCGTCACCGCGATCGGCGCGGCATGGCTGTGGGCCCACGACGTGGCGTGGATCGACGCTTTGCGCCGGAACCTGGCTGACAACGCCGCGGCCGGCGCCAGTGGCGATCCCACCGCCGCCAACCCGCTTCGTTTCCAGCTCATCAACCTCCACTATCTGGCGGGCCTGTTCGTGGGTGATCGCCCGGTGCTGATCGCCTGGACGGTCCGCGTGGCCGCAGCCTTAATCGTGCTGCCGGCCCTGTGGTTTGCGCAGCGCCGAAGACACGTTGAACGCGGCGGCGCGGGTGACGCGGAGTTCACGTTCTTCGGCGTGCTGGGTGCGGTGAGTCTGCTGGCGGTCTACCATCGGGCGTACGACGTGGTCCTGCTGCTGCCGCTGGCGGCGTGGGCGATCAAGGTCCTATGGGGCGCGGGCCTATCCGAGGGCAACGGTGGGCGGCGTCCTCGCGCGATCGCCTGGGTGAGCCTGTGGCTGATGCTGGTTTTTCTGGGGCCGGGAGGGGCGCTGCCGCAATATTTGACCGATAAGGGGCTTGTGCCGTGCGGTGTCGCGGAGACCTGGGCGTGGCGGGTCGTTGTGATGCCTCACCAGGTATGGGCGCTTCTGGCGTTGGCGTTGGCGTTGGTGTGGCTTCTGGGGCTTGCCGCCGCCGGACGCGAATCACAGGTTCACCGTGAACCACCGCGGCCGCCGCATGCGTAGGAACTGAAGGCAAACCACAGGACGCAACGGATATCCCCGGATTGACGCAGCGACGAAAGATCACGGCCGCCGGACTGCTTGGCGTACTGGCGTTGCTGGCCCTCGTCACGACGCTGTGGGTGATGCAGCGGCCGGCCGCGAGCTTCGGCCAGGGCGTGAGTGCCAGCGAGCAGCGCGCCCAGCAGCAGGCCCGCGCCGCCGCCGCGGCCGCTCGACGTCTGCAGGAGCGGGCCCGCATCGGTCTGGGTGTGCTGGCGCGTCGGCTGGGCCCGGACATGCCTATCGGTCGCGGCGTGAAGTTCGCCCACGTCGAAGGCCTGCCGGGCAAGTACCTGCCCGATCTGGGCAGCAGACGATACGACCGGATCGACGCGCGGGCGATGAGCGGCCCCAGTGAAGCCTTCGGCCACACGATTGGCACAGCGGCGATCATCTACGGTCCGCAAGGCATGGCGCCGGGGGTGAGCGAAATCGACTTTTACGCGATGCCCGACTGGCTTGGTCGCGGTTTTCTGCGGGCCGGTACCCCTTTCCCGCCGCAAACCACCGATGCCCGCGTGATGACGCACAGTTGGATCGGCAACGGCAGTCCGCTGGCCGATGAGATTCTGGCGCGTGTCGACTACGTCGTGGACGTCAACGATGTCATCATGGTGGTCGGGGTGAACAACGGCCGCGACACGCCGATTCCGCCGATGCTGGCCAGCGCGTACAACGTGATCGCGGTCGGGGCATGGAATGGCGACAGCAGCACCGGGCCGGCGTTTTTCGGCACACCGGGCCGCAGCAAACCCGATATCGTTGCGCCGGGCGGGCGCACCAGTTTCGCCACGCCGATGGCCGCCGCCGCCGCCGCGATGCTGCTCGAAGCAGCCGATCGCCAGGCGCAGACAAATCCCCAGGCGTGCCGGGCCCAGACCATCAAGGCCTTGCTGCTGACCGGCGCCCAGAAGCCGGAGGATTGGTCTTGCACGCCGGATCGGCCGCTGGACCCGCGCTTCGGAGCGGGTCGATTGCGGGTCGATCAGAGCCACGCGATTTTCGAGGCCGGCCGGGCCCAGCCCCGCAAACCGGGGGATGAAAACGCGCAAGGGCCGCAGTATGCCGCGGGGCCGCCTTCCGGCTGGGACGTGCAGGCGGTTGATCTGGGTCGGACGCTCGTCTACGACCTGCAGGTTATCGAGGACGGCACACCTTTGACGGCGACCGTCGTGTGGAACCGTCGCGTGGCCGGCAATCTGAGCCGTGAGGCCGGCACCGGCAAGCCGCGATGGAACGACTTTGCGCGCGTCGCGGATTTCGACCTGCGGCTTGAGCGCCTGGATGCCGAGGGGCGCTGGACGCTGGTGGCCCAGTCCATCAGCCGCGTGGACAACGTGGAGCATGTCTATGCGCCCGCCGCTGCGTCCGGGCGGTATCGGCTGCTTGTGCCACGGCTGGACCGCCATGCGGGCCCGTGGGAGGTCGCGGTGGCGTGGCAGTCGGGGGCCATCCCGCCGACGACCGCGCGCATCGAGGCAGAGCAGCGCGAGTCTGCCGACGACGCCGACACGGACCCCGTCGATGCCGTAGGAGATGAGCTGGGCGACAGCGAGGACGCGGAGCCTTGACCGGCCAGGACCGCTCTTGTCGCGGTCTCACAGGGGAAAACAGGAAAATCCAGGCCGCAGTCAAGAGCCGCGCCGGCATGATCCAGAGGTGCCGCGGGTCGCGTGTATCCGAGTCGGGTCAGGGGGTGCCGTGAGGGCTTACCTTCGAACGTATGCCGATTCGCTGTCGGGCGGCCTGCTGGCGCAGTCGGCCGCTGCCGCCGATGGGCGCCGCATGGGGCCCTCCCCGCGGCGCCGCTCGCTACAATGCCCACGTCGGAATCAGGAACAGGCGACAACGAAAGCGGGCTGATATGCAGCGGACACCCCTGACGCGTCGATCGGCCATGGCCTTGCTCATGCTGTGGAGCGCGTGCGCCTTGCCAGGCGGCTGCGCGCTGTACGTGAACATTCCGCGCCAGCCTGACTCGCCGGCGCGATACGATCCCAATCTGCCCACGGTCGCCGAAGTCATGGGCCGGTCGCTGGAAGCGGTCGCCCAACGCTGGCCGTCTGACGGCCCGTGGTTGCTCGAGCTTCCCGAGGCCGCCAGCGCCCAGACCTACGCGATTGTGACGGCATGGGCGCCCGACCGCATCGCGACGACGGCGGACGGGCAGGCCGTGGATGGCGCAACCCTGTCCGTGATCGGCGTGCGCGTGCGGGGCACGGAGGCGGAAGTTGACCTGTTGCGGCCGGCTGACGCCGGCCCGAGGCAGCTTGTCACCGTGTATCTCAAGCAACGGCCTTTTGAACCCTGGAGGGTCATACGTCTGCGTCCCTGGCGGCTCGGACCCGACAGCCAGACGCCCTGACAGGTCTACCACAGCCACATAACCGAAGCTTGCGGAGCGTAACATCATGCCTTGGATTCTCAGCGCATTCGCCGACGAAGGCGGTGATCCGATTCAGACGCAGGTCGAGAACCTGCTGAAGGCGGGCTATACCCACGTCGATCTGCGCAGTGTCGATGGCCACAACATCAGTGAGCTGCCGTTGAACGTCGCGGAGGCCGCCGCCCGCACGCTCATCGCCGCGGGCGTCAAGGTGTGCATGTTCGGTTCACCGATCGGCAAGATCGACATCACCGATGACTTCGCCATCGACCAGAAGAAGCTGGCGCACCTGGGCAGGATGAAGGACATCTTTGGCTGCGAGCAGGTGCGGATCTTCAGCTATTACAACAAGTCGAACAAACCGCGGGACCAGTGGCAGGCCGAATCCCTGCGCCGCCTCGGGGCCCTCAAGGAGCAGGCTGTCAGCCTCGGGTTGAAGCTGTTCCATGAGAACGAACGGCATATCTTCGGCGACCCGTGCGAGCGGGTGCGGGTGATAGCCGACGCCCTGCGCGACGGTGACGTTTTCAACATGATCTTCGACTTCGACAACTACAACCAGGGTGGTGAAGACGTCTGGGCGAACTGGAAAGCGCTGGCCATGGACACCGATGCGTTTCATCTCAAAGACAGCGATGCGCAGCACCACCATGTTCCGGTCGGCGAGGGCGCCGGGCGCGTGCGTGAGATCCTGGCCGACGCGCTGGCCAACGGATGGGAAGGGCCGGTCATTCTCGAACCGCACCTGTCGCACTCCTCGGCCGTGATGAAAACCGGTCCCAGCGGGCAGGCGAATCAGAGGCTCAAGGACATGTCGCCAGCGCAGACGTTCCAGATCGGCGCCGCGGCGGCCAGGAAACTGCTCGCCGAGATCGACGCCCAGGTGGTGTGATCAACCAGAAGCCGAACGCTGAAGCTGGGGGCGCCGGATCAGGAGGACGACGATGCACGGCTTGGCGCATTGGACCGCGGTTCTGACACTGGGTCCGCTTATCGCTTTCGCGGGCCGATCCTTGGCCGATGTGACGGAGGTGGACCCCGAGCAGCAGGCCTCGCAGGCCGCCGAGGTGGAGGGCGTCGGGACTCAACCGGCCGGTCTGGTCACGACCTTCGGCGACCAGGCGCCCGTGGCGACGCAACCGGGCGAACATGTCGCCTCGCCGCCGGCCGATGGCGCGGCCGAGGCTGAAGCGGTCATGCAGCGCCTGCTGCGGCAGCGTCAGGAGATGCCCATCATCGAGCCCGGCGTCGTCGGTCCGGGCATGGTCCCGGATGCGGGCGGACGTCTGCCGGACCCGGCTGTGATCGGCGTCGCCCCCGATCAACCGGCGCCGCCGCTTCGCCGCGAGGGCGAATTCATCGTCAGTCGCCGCGGTCGGGTGTTCATGCTTTCCGACGGCCGCACGCAGTTCCGCTTCGAAGCCGATTCCGAACGCTCGCCCGAAGCGCCGGTATTTCTCCTGCCCTGTCAGATGCTCGAACACATCGAGCAACTGGTCCGCCAGCGCGGCGATGAACTGGTGTTTGTGCTCTCCGGCCAGGTGTTCACCTATCACGGCGGCAACTGGCTGCTGCCGACCATGATGAAAATAGAGATCAATCGCACCAACCTGGGCCAGTGACAACAGTAACCAGGTGAACACGGGCCTCCGGATGATCTATTGACGCCGGGCGTCCTCCGCCGCGCGGGGCGGCGCCGTGGACGGGCCGATCGCCGCGGCGGTGCGCGCGATCATGTGTTTTGTGACCTTTTTGTGCGCGACGCTCCAGGAATCGCATCCGCCTTGGGGGCATGCCCTTATGTCCCGCGCCCTGTCCAAAAAGACATCCTGGGTGCGCACATCGCGGGACGGCGACGGATCGCGCCGCGGCCGCGAATCCGACGACCCGGCGGCGAAGACGTGCGCGCCGGGCGCCTGTGGCGGATCGCTCGCCGCCGCCGCAAACGTCGATCGTGGGGGCGACTCCTATTCCGCCGCTTCCAACTGGGCGTCATGCTGGGCCAGGCGATGCAGATCATCGCGCGCGGCAAGGACGCGTATGGTCAACTGGTAGCGACGCGTCTGTCCGGGTTCCAGCCACTGCGCCGCCAGCGGGTGTGTGTCGTGCTCCTTGCCATCGAGTGAGCCGACGAACGGCTCGACACCGGTCACATAGGAACCTCCGGGCCCAAGGTGCTGCCAGTTGGCCAGTCGCGGCAGGGCGGCCTGCGGATACGCAAGCTCAACACCGAGCTGCAGTCGCTTGTTGATGATGCCCACATGGGTGATGCCTTCGCTGTCGGCCGGCGGGTCGATGAGGATGACCTGCTCACCGCCGCCCATATGCTCCGGCAGGTTGTCGCGCAGCGTCTTGAGGCGGTTCAGCGCGGCTTTGGCCTTCGCGGCCGTGGCGGGGCCGTCGCCCTCGCGGCGGAAGCGCGCCCGTCCGGCAAGGATCAGTCGCGAGCCGGCGTCGGCCAGGGGGTAGCCGAAGTTGCAGTGATACATCCAGTTGTGGGCGACGGTGGTGTTGCCGCGGTTGGTCACCTGGTCGTAGATGCGGATCAGCGGCTCGCCAAGGCTCGCCTGGATCTGGCGGCGCACCTGGACGATCGGGCCGAACATGCGGGACTCGCGAATGAGAAGAGACAGCAGCATTTCACGTCGGCCGTGATGCGGGTCGGGATTGAGGGCCATTTCGACGATCGCCGGCGTGTTGGCGAATGTGCCATGCACGCCGACCTGTTGGCCGTCCTCGACGCGCGGCGGGCCGATGTAACGCGGACCGCAGGTCGTGACCAGGCCGGCCGACCAGCTGTTCAGCCAGTGCACCCCCTGCTGGTAAGCGAAATGTCCCGCGACGTAATCGTTGGGCGACAGGTAGGCGAGGCTGAGGCTGTCGTAAGAGGCTTCGACGATGTCGCCGCCGCGGTCAAGGGCGACGGTGAATCGCAAGCCGCTGCCGGTGTTGACCAGGGCGACGCGGCTTTCCCGGCCGCCCGGAGAGGGCTGCTCAAGGCGAGCCAGACGGATTCCGCCGACCTGATGGTGGTTCTCGAACTTCTCGCAGTCAAGGTCGCGGCCGGCGAGCTGGATCGGTGGGCCGGCCACGGGCGGCGCCGGCCGGCGCTGCTTTGGCGGCGAGGGCTTGCGGCTGGTCTGGCGGGTGGGCATGACGAACTCCGTGAATGGGATCGCTAGAATCTAACGCAATCGCCGGCCCGCTTCATTGGGGTGAGCGGTGCCGGCCAGCCGGTTGGCGCCCAGGAGATCGACGGATGCCCATCTACGAGTACCGATGCGAAAAGTGCGGCCAGGTGACCGAGGCCCTTCGGTCGATGGCGGCTGCGGACCAGCCGCAGGCCTGCGACGGCTGCGGCAGTTCGAAGACGACGCGGATCCACAGCATTTTTTCGGCCGGGGCATCGAGTTGCGGCGACGTGCCGCTGTCGATCGCCAGCGGCGGGTGCGGGGGTTGTTGCGGCCAGCCCGACGCATGCCCCTACAACTGACAAAAAGGTGGTCTTCGGCATGTGTCGCGGGTATGATTGAAGCGGCAGGAGGCCCTTGAGTTTCACAGCGAGAGTCGGGAAGGAGGTTGACATGGTCGCACCCGCATCGATCGAGCGCGTGCAGCGGCACCTGGAGACCGGACTTCGGTTGGTGAGCTATGGCCGGTCGGCCAAACCGGGGCCGACGCGCACAGCGGTGACGCCCGTGATCGACCCGCATGTCCACCAGTTGCTGCGATCGATCCGCGGCATCCGCAGACGGTACAGGATCCACACGCAGGCGTTGCCGTCGCTGCGCGACTGATGGGCCGTGTGCGGACCACGACGCCGTTGCCGGCGGTCGATCGTCACGGCAAGCTTGCGGCGTCCGCCACACGCGTGGCGGAGGGTGCCCTTCAAACGCGATGCCTCGAGCAGGCCAGGGAGCCACACGTTGCAGAGACTACCGGAGATGGAACTGGCGCAGAGGGCGATCCGCACACGGGTATGCACGCAGTGCTTCAAGAGGCCTGTGGGCAGTGAGAGGCTCAGCGCCGATCGCCCGCGCGTCTGCGAGGGCGAATGCACCATTTTCCTGAATCTTCCGAAACTGCAGCAAATCGCCGAAAGCATCCATGATGCGACCATGGGGCCTTACGAGTCGGCCATGCGCGACATGGTTTGTCAGGAATGCGCGGCGTCGCCCACCAGCGGCGACTACTGCGAAGAGCGGCGGACCGTCCAGTGTCCGCTGGCCCGGTATGCGCCTGTGGTGATTGAAACGCTCGAGCGGCTGGTGGCCGCCAGGTAAGGATCGGCCGCAGGCCCTGCCGGTATCACCCGGGTGCGCGAAGGCGCGGCCCGGGCTACTGCGACTGGCGACGCCGCAGCGCGTACAGCAGGCGGCGACCGGCCAGACGATCACCGGTTTCCTCGATATGTC
>JAANMY010000232.1_pt1 | contig 81072 bp, 68 predicted proteins | sample 7279691 | NCBI WGS metagenome assembly JAANMY01 (sample SAMN14094543, study PRJNA606508) | bioreactor metagenome | isolation source: A lab-scale SPAN reactor treating ammonium-rich wastewater day 388 | place: Ireland: Galway | collected 2018-02-07 | reverse complement strand
TAGCGCCTCCTCCAGCATGCCGCCTTGCTCCGCGGCACGAAGCATCGATATCTGGAGCCGCGAGAACACGTATGGGTGACGCTCAAGCGAGTCGGAGAGCCTACCTCCGGCCATGATGTGTGACTGACTAGCCGATGTGATCGCCTTCAACGTCGGATTCCTCGTCTGAGAGGTGAGGGCGGTAAGGGCCTCATACAGGGAAAGACCAGCCTTGATCAGCACCGCGAACTGGCGAAAGTACACCGCCTGATCGGCGAGTGGCACACCGGGAGTGATCGGATCGCCCGTCGAGCGGACAACGCCCGGACCGCGGGCCTGCACGGTCATCGTTGGAGGCGCGGCATCCCTCGTATCGGCTACTCGGATTCGGTCAACATCGAGACCCTGGGCTCGGAGACGGGCCACGGCAAAGCCGGAGTTCTCGGCGTTGATACGGCCTTCGAGTTGGACTCCCGATGCGTCGCGTGCGGTATATTCGTACTCTGGCATGGCGAATGGAGATGGAGCTTACTCGTGGCCACCGTGCCGCTTGAGGACATCCTCCATTTCGCTGTCGCCCTTTTCTCGCGCCACCGCGACCGCGGTTTTCCCGGATTCCAGCCGAACATTCACCAATCCCGGCTTCGCGGACAGCAAGCGGTCGACGATGGCAGCGTCTCCATCGTTCACCGCCGATGTGAACTCGTGAATCTCGTGCGCACTCGGTGTCGATGGCGCCTGCGGCCGCCCGCAACCAGCGACCGCGATCACGAGGATCACTAGAAGCCGCCCGAGTGCATGAATGCTTCGATTCAACCGCCACCCCCTTCGGTTCCGTATATGGCTCAATAACCGCACCACCATTGCCTATCGGTCCTTACGATCCCAGGCACACTAATACCGGGCGTCTATCTTATAAGGTATAGTGTACTGTACTGGATGACCTAGGATTCGCTTGGGAGCATCGAAATGCCCGAATGGGCGGTGTTGATCGCATTTCTGGTTGTTTGGTTCGTACTGCAGCGCTTTATTCTGCCGCGCTTTGGCGTCCCTACCTGAATGGCGCCCGGGAAGTGCTCGGAGGCTCCGAGCAACAAGTCCGAAGATCATCCGAGCGAATAAGGCTCGATCGGCTGCATTACCGGCAACCTAATAGATCAGGCTGGCGTCCCCGGTATCCGGCGCCCAATCAGCAATAAGACCGGTCAGGCCCGCATCCGTGACGACAACTCGAACGGTATCGCCGATCTTCGGCAACTTCGGCTCATGCGATCCTGTTCCTCCTGGCGAGTCGCCTGGTACCGGATCGATGTGCACGGTCTTGAAGGTTCGAGTCAGCCCCACAGCGCGATTGGCATTTCGTTCGCTCGCACCATCAACGAGCACGTCGACGGATGAACCGATCGAGCTCCGGTTGATCTCCGCTGTAATCCCGTTTTGGGTCGCGATGAGCTCATTCAGCCTATCGACCTTCTCTGCTTCGGGCACCTGATCGCCGGATGCTGCGGCACGGGTTCCGGGCCGGGGCGAATAGGCGAACATAAACGCGGCATCGAAGCGGGCCTCGCGCACAAACTCCAGGGTCGCGCGATATTGCTCCCGCGTCTCACCGGGAAACCCGAGCATGATATCCGTCGTCACGGCAATACCCGGGACGTGTTTCCGAAGCTTATCCAGCAAGCGCCTGTAGCGATCGACCGTATAGCCGCGCCGCATCCTTCGCAACAGATGGTCATCCGCGGCCTGCAACGGCAGATGGACATGCTCACACACTCTGTCACAATCGGCGATCACGCGGATTAGCTCATCGGTGAACCCACAGGGATGCGGTGAAGTGAATCGGATCCGCTCGATACCGGGCACCTGAGCGATCTCCCGCATCAACCCGGCAAGGGTTACGGACTCCCCGCTCGTGGATGGGGGCAAATGTCGCCCGTAGTAGTTCACCGTCTGACCGAGGAGCGTTACCTCGCGCGTCCCGGTATAGGCAAGTCTCCGGATTTCATTCAGGATATCGGAGGGAGGACGGCTCCGCTCGCGTCCTCGGGTTGAGGGAACGATGCAGAACGTGCAGAAACGATCGCAACCGTACATGACGGGTACAAACGCGCGAAGTCTGCGCGGGCGCGCGAAGGTCCGCTCCGGAACTTCGACGACGATGTTCCCTTTCCGTTCTGGCAGCGACAGCTCAGTGACGGCTTGATGGCGCGCGGTCCCATTTCTCCGACGCCATGCCTCACGCACAAGCGCGGGAATATCCGCAATATGTCCGGTGCCTGCGATGATATCAACGTACGGCGCACGGCGTTGGATTTCATCGGCCTGAACCTGTGCCATACAACCGCAGACCCCGATCACCATCGTTGGCCGCTCAACTTTCAGGAGTCGGAGTTCTCCTAGTTTGCTGAAAACCTTCTCCTCCGGCTTCCTACGGACGGAACACGTGTTCAACAATACGACATCCGCGCTTTCAGCGTCGGTCGCCGGTAAGAACCCGTCTTGTTCCAGGAAGAGACCCAGTTGCTCGGAGTCCTCCTCGTTCATCTGACAGCCCCAGGTCAGCACACAATAGGTCGGTGTATACGTACTCATTTCGCGTGATTATACTCACTACGTGTTTCGATACCCTGGAAGGACGAACGGTATACTGGAGTGTATGCATATGATGTTGTGTACCGAAATCGGCCTTGCGCAACTGGAACAGGAGCTGGCGCTGGCCCTTGGCCCCGATTCTGTACTGTCCTCACCGGCTGATGTTCTCGCATATGACGGTGACGCCTACCCTGCGGCAAGGCAGGCGCCGGCGCTCGTGACGCTCCCAACGTGCACCGAACAGGTGTCAACTGTCGTACGCCTATGTAATCGTTATGGAACGCCGTTCGTTCCGCGAGGCGCCGGCACCGGCCTCTCCGGAGGAGCGACCCCCTCGCCTGGCTCCGTTGTGATCTCCCTCGCTCGTATGAACCGCGTACTGGAGGTTGATCCGGAGAACCGTCGTGCGGTCGTTGAAGCGGGATGTCCAAATATCGCGGTCAGCAGGGCCGTAGAGGCTTACGGGCTCCATTACGCTCCGGATCCGTCCAGTCAGACGGTCTGTACGATCGGCGGCAATATCGCCGAGAACGCAGGCGGGCCCCATACGCTCAAGTACGGTGTCACGGTGAATCACGTTCTCGGGGTTACGATGGTTCTGGCCGACGGTTCGATCGTTACGGCTGGGGGCAAGGCGGACGACCCGGGGGCATTCGATCTCGTCGGTGTCATCGTCGGGTCCGAGGGCACCTTCGGCATCGTTACCGAGGCGACCTTACGCCTCACACCTCTGCCCCAAGCGGTTCGCACTCTGCTTTCCATTTACGACAGTGTCGAAAGCTGTACGTCATCGGTTGTCGCCATCGTCGGGGCCGGTGTTCTTCCATGCGCTCTGGAGATGATCGATCAGACCATCCTACTTGCGATCGAAGATGCCTTTCAGATGGGATTTCCCGGCGATGCACGCGCCGTTCTTACCATCGAGTTAGATGGATCGGAAGCCGGTTCAGCCGAGGAAGCCGCGATCGCGCGCGAGGTATGTATCCAACATGGCGCACGCGAGGTTCGCGAAGCCGCAACACCCGAAGAACGGGCTCGCCTGTGGCTGGCCCGAAAGAAGGGCGTAGGTACGACCGGCCGCCTGGCCTCCACAATCGTCACTCAGGATGGAGCGATACCCCGAAGCCGACTCCCCGATGTCCTCTCTGGTATCGCGGAGTGCGCGGAGCGCCATAGGATCCGTGTATGCAACATCTTTCATGCAGGGGATGGGAATCTCCATCCATGCGTCCTGTACGATCAAGCCGATCCGGACGAATCGGCGCGGGTCCATGCCTTCAATGAGGATGTCCTGAGATTGTGCGTCGAAGCGGGAGGAACGATCACAGGGGAGCATGGCGTCGGCATCGAGAAACGAGAGGCCATGCGCTTGATGTTCTCCGAACCGGATCTTCAGCTCATGCATCGTCTCCGAGAGACGTTCGATCCGGAGGGCCTATGTAATCCCGGCAAGCTGCTGCCATGTCCGTGACCTCGTGTAGCACAGCGAAGACCGACATCGAAGTCCGACGGGAGGCATCGATTCACGGTTTGATACCGGAAGCAGTCTTCGAACCGACCACCGTTGACGAACTGCAAGATGCCGTACGGACTGCTATGAACAATCGGATCAACATGGTCCCGATCGGCGGCCGCACCACCGTACACACGGCGCATTTCCTGTCCGATCGGCCATGGGTCGCGATATCAACCGGCCGGTTCGATGCTCGGATCACGGTACGCCCAGAGGACTCGCTCGTAACGTGCGGAGCCGGAGTGCGCTGGGCTGATCTCTTGCGAGCCATTGATGAGCGGGGCCAGGCGCTCCCGTTTGATCCGCCATTTGCGGAGCTGGCAACGGTGGGAGGAGTCACCGCCCAAAACGCCCATGGGCTGCTTCAATGTGCGGCTGGAACTCCCAGAGACAGCGCCGTCGCCATGACAGCCGTCATTGGCACGGGTGCATGCATTTCAACAGGCGCCCGGGTAGTCAAGAACGCCGCTGGCTATGATATCTGTCGTTTGCTCGCGGGTTCGCGCGGAACCCTAGGGATCATTACCGAAGTCACCTTCCGAACGCGCCCTCGATCACGGGCTGCACGCAATCTCGTCTTCGATATCGCGTCTATCGACCTTGGACTCGAGGCTGCCGCCGCCCTTACGGCCGATGGTGGTGATCGTACGTATCTGGCTCTTGGTGGCGACAAATCCTCGACAAGCATACGCCTGTACACGGGTCTTGCAGGGGCGGCGGGGCACGTCGATGCGGAAGAGGACCGCCTCCGAAGGGTCCTGCGATCACTCGGTATCGAACATGGAGAGCGTATCGATTTCGACGATCCGGGACTCGGAGCGTTGCGGAAGCGACTGTACGGCACTACCTGTACAACCGCAGTGCGCGTCACTCTACCTCCGCGTGACGCTGTCGATGTCGCTCGATCAGCGTCCGTTGCGGACGAGTGGATCTGGCTCATACCCTCTGGTATCATCGCGGCCGGTGTCGTCGATAGCGATCGTGACCGGTTACGGCCGTTGGCTATGGTCCGTTCGGCCGATCACCGAATAACCGTGCTCCGATGCGTGAGGCCGTATCCAGCATGGCTCCCGGAGACCGTCACGACATCGACCAGGTATCAGCTCTACCAGCGCATTCGGCGCGCGTTCGATCCCTGCGGCGTTTTCAGCCTCATTCAGCCCGGAGGATGGCCGTGAGCGACGACCTCCTCTCACTGGCGTCCCGATGTATCCGATGCGGATTCTGCCAGGATGCCTGCCCGACGTACAAGCTGACGGCCTCGGAGACCGCCTCGCCCAGAGGACGGATTCGCTTGATGGTCTCCGTAACCGGGGAGGGGAAATCGCTCACCCCCGACCTGATTCATGCGATGGATCTTTGCCTCGGCTGCCGCGCCTGTGAAACGGCGTGCCCATCAGGCGTCGAGTACGGTCGAATGCTGGAGATATTCCGGCATCGGATCGAAGCCTCCTCTGCGCGTCCCCGTGTCCAGCACGCGTCGAAAGCCGGCCTTATCGCGATGATGGAACGCCCCGCGGCCTTCGCGGCGTCGCTGAAAATCGCAGCGGGGGCACGTCGGGTGTCGGGCAATGATCCGATACCGTCGCCCATCGTGCGGGCCATCACGGGAGGTAAAGCCGATCAGCTGCTCATGCCCACGGCGGACCTGCCGGAATCCACTTCTCCACTTCCCGAGATCTCGCCTGCGAGCGGGAAGCGTCGGCATACCGTAGCGATCCTCCCCGGATGCGTGATGCAGGTTCTGTATGATAGAGTACATCGGGCTACGATCCGAGTCCTCCAGAAGGTCGGTTGCGATGTCCTGGCGCCCAGGGCTCTCGGCTGCTGCGGCGCATTGGACATCCATGCTGGATTTCTTTCCTCCGGCCTTGAACGAGCCCGGGCGTTCCTTCGAACGCTCCAGACGCTCGATTATGATGCTTTTGTCGTCAACTCTGCAGGTTGCGGATCGACGTTGACCGAATACGGCGATCTCCTCGCCGACGATCCCGTTCACTCTTACGAGGCCCGTACGTTCGCTGCGAAAGTTGTTGATATCAGTACCTTCTTAGACGATCATGGTCCCCTCTCTTTCACGGGCCGCTTCGAACGCACAGTCGCCTACCACGACGCCTGCCACCTCGCACACGGACAGCGGGTCGTCGAGCCACCTCGGCGCCTGCTCGAGCAGGTACCCGGCCTACGCCTCGTCCCATTGGCAGAATCCGATCTTTGCTGCGGCAGCGCCGGCACCTATAATATCACCCAGCCGGATATGGCAAAGCGGCTTCTCGATCGCAAGGTCGACAACATCCTTAAAACGGGAGCGGAGATCGTCGCGATGGGTAATCCGGGCTGCATGGCCTGGATTCAAACCGGCCTCCAGGAGCGCGGCTCAGCTGTCCGCGTCATGCACACCGTGGAGATCGTCGACGCCGCTCTGTGATCGTTCGGTATTCGTATTGACCGAGCCGATCGGCTCATGCTATAAACCCTCGGTCGCCCTGCGGCGCTACTACGATGATCAGGAGAGCCCGGAACCCGTACGTCATCCTATCGTTTACGGGCGCACGGCGTAATCGATGCCAGATTCAATACCATCTGTAACGGACTTACTGACGGCCAGCCGAGCGCGCCTTAGCCCTTCGGCCTTCGAGCACCTCACGACATGGCTCACGAATCCCGGTTATGCCGACTTCGTGCCGGAGATTTCGGACCTCATCGCATCCGTGTCCTGGGATGTCCTGGAGGAGAGTTTCTATACCGTGCTGCCGTTCGGCACGGGCGGCCGACGAGGCCCTCGAGGCGTCGGTCCCAACCGTATCAACGCTCGTACGATTGCGGAATCGGCCCGAGGTCTGGTGGACTGGATATGCGCCACGCGCGGATCCGCATCGGGAGCCGTTGTCGTGGCCTGCGACACGCGTATCGCGTCCGATGATCTTTCCCGCATCTGTGCTGAGGTCATCGCGGGCGCCGGACTCAACGCGCTTATTTACGACGGGTTCCGCCCCACGCCCCAGCTCTCGTTCACGGTTCGGCTTCTCGAGGCGGATGCGGGCATCGTGGTTTCGGCGTCCCACAATCCACCTTCCGATAACGGTTTCAAGGCGTATGGCCCGTCCGGCGGACAGCTGATTCCTCCGTTCGATGTCGAAGTGCTGAATGCGGTCCTCAAGGCTTCTAACGGTGCGATCCCTCGCAAGCCGTTTGATCAGGGGGTTGCGGACGGCTCCATCCGTCTGCTTGGCGAGCACGAAGACGAGGCCTATCAGAGCGCCGTCCTGGCCACATCGAGGTCCGCTCAACGCGCCGTTCGCATCGTCTATACGCCTCTCCATGGGGCAGGGATCCGCTCGGTGCCGCCGGTCCTGAAGCGCGCGGGATTCGACGACATGCACATCGTCGGCGAACAGGCCGATCCGGACGGAGCATTCACGAACGTGACGGGCGGCATACCCAACCCGGAGGAGCCGCTGGCGTTGCAGCTCGCCGCTGAACAAGCGAACCTGATCGACGCGGATATTGCGATCGGCACCGATCCAGACGCCGACCGTCTTGGCTGCGTGGCCAGACGACAGAATGCTGTGAAGTCGTATGCGCCTCTCACGGGCAATCAGATAGGGGCCATTCTTTGTTGGCATGTACTGAAGACCCGTCAATCGCAGGGCCTTCTCGAGCCGGACGAGGTCGTTGTTACCACCACCGTGACCTCGCCCATGATCGGCAAGATCGCGGCGCACTTCGGAGTAGCCGTCATTGAGGACCTACTCGTAGGCTTCAAATATATCGCCCGAGTGTTGGATCATTACGACGACCCCGATCAAGTCGTATTCGCTTGCGAAGAGAGCCACGGCTATCTTGGCGGCAGTTATACGCGCGACAAAGACGCAGCGGGCGCCGCACTGCTCCTTGCTGAAGCGGCTGCAGATGCACGGGCCCAAGGACGAACCCTGTGGGATGTCCTTGACGACATCTATGATGCCGTTGGATACCATACCGATTCGCTCATTCCCCATTTGAGCAAGGGACGCGCGGCCATGGATCATGTCGCGCGAATGCTCGAAGGCCTGAGGGCATTCCCGCCGAGATCTCTGGCGGGTCTTGAGGTCGCGTATATCATCGATCGGCGCGATGGAACCGTCCGAAACAGCGATCGAACCCTGCTACGCGGTTTTCCCGACATCATCGATCCGATCTCAGGCGTACCGATCGACGGTCTTGACGCCGCGTCCGACAACCTGCTGATCTTTGTGCTCCAGGGTAACCATCTCGTTGATGGTGTCCGGGCATCGGTACGCCCTTCGGGCACGGAGCCGAAGTGCAAGTTCTATGCATCGGGCTGGTCGGACGTCGAGCGGGGGATGGGTCGTACCCGCGAGGCAGTCGACGCCGCTGCACGAAAGGTCCGAGAAGACCTGCTCGCCTATGCGCTTGAGATCGCCTCCAGGGCGTGAATACATCCGCGGGTCGGACATCCCCGGTCTAGTGGGGCGAAGCGGATAGTTCAGAAAGGTCATCATGGCTGACACACCGCACCGCACCGTATTACCGGGCATCGATCCGATCGTCTCAGGCAAAGTACGGGAGATATTCCCGGTGGACGATGCCCTGCTCATCGTCGTCTCCGACCGCATATCCGCCTACGATTCGGTCATGCCAACTCCGATTCCCAACAAGGGTCGGATCTTGACCGAGCTGTCCCGTTACTGGTTCCGAAGACTTCGGCCCATCGCACCGACCCACTACATCACCGCTGATATGGACTATATTGCCGCGCGTCTTCGCGAATCAGGCTGCTACTTAACGCCATCTGATCTCAACCATCTTCATGGTCGATCGATGCTTGTCGTACGCGCAGAAATGCTGCCCGTAGAATGCGTAGTTCGAGGCTATCTCGCTGGTTCCCTGTATGCTGAGTATGTTGCCGCCGATGGGCCTTCAAAGGGAGCCCGGCTCCACGATATCGACCTACCGCCGGGCCTGCTGGAGTCTGCCAGGCTCACGGAACCCGTGTTCACCCCTGCGACGAAGGCCGAAACGGGCCACGATGTCAATATCAGTTATTCGCAGATGTCCGAGATCGTCGGCTCTAAGCTCGCCGAGGAACTCCGCCGAACAAGCCTCGATATCTATCGTGCCGCCGCCGACCTTACGTTACAGCGTGGGATCATAATCGCTGATACGAAGTTCGAGTTCGGCTTGCACCGCGGTGTGCTAACACTCGCCGATGAGGTCCTTACGCCCGATTCCTCTCGGTTCTGGAACGCGGATCTGTACCAACCGGGCCATGCGCAGCCGTCCTTCGACAAGCAATATCTCAGAGATTGGTTGATAGGCTCTGGCTGGGATCGGGAACCCCCAGCGCCAGAGCTTCCGGAGGAGGTGGTGCGAGAGACCTCCAGCCGCTACAGGCGAGCCCTCGAAGCGATTACCGGCGCAGCATCTGCCGTTACGGCGGATCCTGTCTAGTCGAACGGGAGGAATGGATCGCAGTGGAACCGATCAGAACCTTCGTAGGGTGGAAGCAACCGCTGCTTGTCGAAGGGTTGAACGTTCTTCGCACGATCCGTCCACCGCAGCCGGCCGCATGGGATCAATCCACGACAGTATGGAACCTTGAAGATCTCCTGATCGTTACTCCATCCGCGCGGGCGGGCCGTCGGCTTCTCGAACTCCTTGCAGACCGAGCGCAGTCGCCCTCGAGTCCATGTGTACTGATCCCGCCGATGATCATCACGATCAGCGGCATCACTTCGGCTTTCTTGCGGAGTTCGTTCCCAATCGCGGATGATATGGCACAGACGTTTGCCTGGTGTCACGCTCTTGGCGAGCTTCGGAGCGAAGAGCGCCTGCGACTGGCTCCACTCGGTTGGTCGGAATCTCCTGTATCCACGCTCGACCTCGCTTCGCGTTTGTCGGGACTGATGGCGGATCTGCGCAATGAAGAGATCGAGCCCGACGAGGTAGCTTCGATTGCGGGCAATCGTCAGAGTATGGAGTCAGCGGCCATATGGCAGACCCTGGCGGCTGCTGACAGGCGTGCCCGCGACTACATGCATGAGGCGGGTCTGGAGGTACCCTCGCTGCTATCTCGGTCGATATCGGCAGGCGCACCCAAGTACCGATCGGTCGTGCTGCTCGGTGTCACGGAACTCCCGAAGAGCATGCGTCGATTACTGCTGCATCCCGATATTTCGGTCCATAGTATCGTACACGCACCGGCCGTCGACGAATCCTATTTCGATTCCTTTGGATGCCCCAGACCCGACCGTTGGGCACACCGGCCTATTGACATAGACGATGAAGTAATCGTCGCAGCTCGAGACCATCGATGTCAGGCCATGGAAGCCCTCCGCTTCATTGGTGATCGCGCCGACCAGTTCTCGATTGATGAATATACGGTCGGCCTCGGAGACTTGACAGTACACAGGACCATCCAGCGCTTCATCGAAGGCGCTGGTGTTCCAACGCACTCCGCATATGGTCGATCGCTGGCAACCGCTCGGCCGCTGTTGCTTCTTAGAGCCCTGGCGGAATACGCATCGTCCGAGGAAAGCGATACCTTAGCGGCCTTGCTCCGGCACCCCGATGCTGAGAATCTCCTAGACCGTCATGCGTCGGGCCGTTCCCTGCTGACACTTCTGGACTTCCATCGTGCAAAGCATCTTCCGAGACGGATCGACGCCGCGATATCGTACGCATGCAAGGAGAAGAAGGAGCTCGAAGCTCTCGTCCGGACAGCCAGGCGGCTTGCCGGGAGCGTCTCACAAAGCGTTACCGATGTCCGTATCGCGGCCGACAACATCGAGCGCCTGTTGCTGGCTGCCTACGGCGCTGCAGACCATTCATCGATCGCGAGGGAATACACGGAAACCCTCCAGACGGAACTCAAGGCATTGGCTTCGGTCCTACAGCGCCTCTCGATGTTACCGGCGGCACTCGCGGAATATGCGCCGATCCGGGGATCGGACGTTATCCGATGGCTGACCCGGATGGCCTCGCGAATACCGATCCCCGAAACGTACAAGGGCCCTTCGGTTGAGTTAGTAAACTGGTTCGAGCTGAGCTCCGATGATGCACCGGTGAAGATCATCACCGGCATGAACAACGGGTCCGTACCGGAAATGCCAGCGTACGATCCTCTGTTATCCGAGTCGCTACGCTCTGCGCTGGGACTACCCGGCACAGAGGTACGGTACGCCCGTGATGCTCACGCTCTATCTGCAATATGCGCCTCCACGCCGAAACTGCGGATCGTCTGGGGTAAGACGAGTGTGGATGGAAGCGCGTTGGCGCCGAGCCGGCTCCTCTTTGCCGTCGACGATAAGACCCTGGTAACCCGGGCCAATCAAGCATTTACCAGCCATGACTCGATACCCCCATCGATCCCGGTCCTCTTCCCGTCAGCGGCGACCTCCGTTCTCGTCATGCCGCGCCCTTCCGTACCCGAACCACCGATAACGCACCTTCGGGTAACAGCATTCAAGGACTATATCGCGTGCAAATACCGCTTCTATCTGCGGCATGTTCTCGGCCTACAAGCGCTCGACGATGAGGCGCGCGAGCTGGACGGCGCCGGATTTGGATCACTTCTTCATACTGTGATTGGGGAGTTCGCCCGGAGCGATCGTCTAACCTCAGTTGAGCCGAATGCGGTGGTCGAGGAGCTATATCAGCGCCTCGATAGCCTGGTGAAGGCCACCTATGGAGCAGAGCGCTCCATCTACCTGGAACAGCAACTCCGCCATATCCGCATCCGTCTTATGCGCTACGCGGAGTTCCACTGCAAGCGCAGCCTCGACGGTTGGCGCACCAAAGAGGAGTGGATCGAGGTAGACGCCGAAAAAGATCTCGTGGTGGACGATATCCCGTTTCGCATACAGGGAAGAATCGACCGGATCGAGTACCGGGATGATACGAACGAATACGCGATCCTCGACCTCAAGACATCGGACCGCCGCACGGTACCAGAGGAATCCCATCGCCAGGGTCCCAGAAACGCAAAAGTCTGGACGGACCTGCAGCTTCCCCTGTACCGACAGATCGCTCCAATCCCGTCCGGGTCTTCAATCAAGGTTGGGTACATCCTTCTCGATGGCGCTGAGGATCGTCCGCCGCTCGCGATCGCCGACTGGACCGATGCTGACTACGCATCAGCCCTTGATCGCGCCGAGGAGATTATCCGGGGGGTGAGAGCCGGGGTATTCTGGCCGCCCTCTATGGTTGTGCCCACCTGGGACGATGACCTTTCCAGTATCTGTATGGATCGATCTCCGTATAGACAAGCCCTCATCGCGCGGGCGCCGAGCATCTGGGGGTAGCCATGCTCGCTCGCGCCATTCGTGCATCCGCCGGCACCGGTAAGACCTATGCTCTCGCGGTCCACTATCTTGCGCTTCTCGCCGAAGGATCACGCCCGTCCCAGATTATCGCCACAACGTTTACCCGTAAAGCCGCTGGTGAGATCCTCACGCGCATTCTGGCACGTCTCGCCGAAGCTGCAGCTTCCGATGTTGCGTTGCAGCGCCTGAATGACGACTGCGCGCCGATACGCACATGGCTCACCGATGGCCGCCCCGTTCATCCTCTTTCCATCGAGGATTGCATCGGACTTCTCCGGAGTCTGTGCAACGAACTCGACAGGGTCGAGATCTCGACGATCGATGCCCTCTTCATGAAGATGCTGCGATCCCTGGCAATGGATGCTGGAGCCACGGGCGGTCCTACCCCTATTGATGATGAGTCCAGCGAGGCGCGTCGATATCGCGAATCGGCTGTCTATGATGCGCTTGCAGGACTTCCGACCGGACGATTGGATGACCTTGTTTGGCGACTCAATCGGGGACAGCCGAAGCGTAATATCGCAGACACAATCTACAACAGCATCGAAGCGCTGTACGTCGATGTCCGATCGGCGCCGGATGAGGCGTGGTGCGCTCTATCCATCCCAGAGGCTGAGCCAGTCGATCTATTCACGCTTTCTAAGGAGCTCATCGCTGACGCGCAGGCTTACTCGGATCAGCGTGTACGAAACGCGCTCAAATGCCTTGCTGAGCTGATCACTGCACAGCACTGGACCGACGTCCTTGCAGCCACTATCGTCAGGAATGTTCAGCGTGGTTTGGATTCCTATAGTCGCGTAGCGCTGGAGGAGACAACGGCAACTTCCATCAGGCAGATCATCGGCCTTGCCGCGTCCGAGAGCCTTACGGTGGTCCAGCGCCAAACCGAGGCTCTCAGGGACGTCATCCATGCGTTCACACCAGCTTATCTGGGCCGAATAGCCGCAGCAGAACAGATACCATTCTCTGAGGTACCGCTCCGGCTTGCTAATCTCCTCGAGTCGATCCCGCGGTCCAGTCTCGCCTATCACCTCCCGTTCCACCCGCAGCATCTGCTCCTCGATGAGTTTCAAGATACCAACCGGGAACAATGGGAGGCGCTTCGCTCGCTGCTGCCTTCAGATACCCATCCCGAGAGCCAGAGGTCCTCGGCATTCTTCGTCGGCGACACCAAGCAAGCGATCTACGGGTGGCGCGGCGGTTGTGCCGCCATATTCGACTCCCTGAATGAGGATGTCGCGAATATCCATTGGGAGCAGCTCGACCAGAGCTATCGATCGTCCCAGACCATCCTCGAATTCGTTGACAGGGTATTCAGAGGGCTGAGCCGTTCTGACACACTTGCAGCCTATCCAGAGTTGCTCGAGCGATGGAAGAAGGCGTATACCCGCAGCGTCGCGGCAATCCCGCGGCGCGGATTAGCGGAACTCATCATCGCCCCTCGATCCGTACTCCTCTCCTCGACTGCCGATGCTGAACCCGGGGAGGACGATGACAGCGCATTCACACCATACGAATCCTGGGGCGTTACGAAGATCCTCGAGATCATCCGCGACCATCCTCGAAGCTCCGTTGGCATCCTGACGAGGACGAATAAGTATGCCAGACGATTGGCGATCCGCCTGATGGTCGAGGGCATCGACGCCAGTCTCGAGGGTCCCGGCACGCTCGTCGATGACTCAGCGGTTGAGCTTGTTCTCTCGGCGATCACCTTCGCAGACCATCCAGGATCGGATGCAGCGGCGTTCCATGTCTTCCATTCACCACTGAGCGCTCAACTAGGCTTTACCGAGTTCACAGACGATCAGCGAAATCGTACCGCCCTGGCTCTTCGTGAATCCGTGATCGCTCGCGGCTGGGGACATACGATTAGCTGGTTATGCCGTCTTCTCGCACCCTGGAGTGACGCTCGAAGTGCGAGACGGTTGTCCTCGCTAGTGGAAGCCGCGGATGAATACGACCGGAGCCCGGGCCGCCGCCCGGTTGAGTTCGTCGATATGATCCGAACCCGTACCCTCCGAGACTCCGTGCCCTCTCCTGTCCGGGTCATGTCGATCCACCAGGCAAAAGGGCTTGAGTTCGATGTCGTGATCTTACCTGAACTCCAGAGGACGATCCCCGCAAAGACCCCACCGGTCATGATCGTAAGGCAGACCGAGACAGGGCCGATCACCGCGATCTACCCGTATGCAGCGGAGAGCATCAGAGCGTGTTCGCCGGAGCTAGTATCCGCGCATCAACGGTACCACCAGCGGATCCTGGGTGATGAGCTCAATCTGCTCTATGTCGCAATGACACGACCACGAAACGCACTCTACATGCTGATACCACCCAAAAAACTGAAACCGGATGGGACCGCCTCAGCGACGGGCAAACCGACACTGGGCGATATCGTTCGCGGTGCTCTCGATATCCCGAATGAGGCGGAGGATTACGATCATCGCGTTGGCGATCTTGATCTCGGCGGCGCTGGGGATTCCGCCAGCGACTCTGGGCCGATGATCGAACAGGTTGCTCCCGAGCGGGTCGTTTTTGCATGCCGATCGCCGCGCCGTCGCTGGCCTGATCTATCGCCGTCGAGCGCGGCCAGAGAGCATACAGACGCGATCCGATCACTTTTCGGTATGAACCGAGACGCAAGGGATCGAGGCACGCTCCTCCATGGGTGGCTTCAGCAAATCGAATGGATCGAGGATGGCGTCCCTGGTACAGATCAGCTGCTGGATATCGCCAGAATAACGCTGCCGCATCGTAAGCCTGAGTGGGCCGAAGGGTTCCTCGAAGACTATCATCGCATGCTGCGAAGCCCCGCAGTCACCGCAACACTATCTCGACCCGGGATCGAGGCGGTTCTCTTCAGGGAGCATGCCATCACCGCACGCATTCGAGGCTCACTCGTACGGGGTCGTGTAGATCGGATGGTTGTGACAAGCGAGCCGACAGGTTCCGTCGCGACGATTACGGACTTCAAGACAGATATGATAGGCGCCGACGCCGTGGCCACGCGCGCCGAGCTTCTTGCACCGCAGATACGCAGCTATGCCGAATGTGTTTCCGAAGTATTCCGGATTCCGATGGAACGTATACGCTCGCAGCTGCTATTCGTTCAGCCAGAGATCGCGGTTACGATCGAGGTTCGCCCATCACCTGCCAGGCCGACGCCGTAATGGCGTAGGAATGGCGAATGTATATAGTCGTACGCGTTCGACGCTGACCTACCGACAACAGGCCTCGGCGACCGGAATCATGCAGAGAAACTGAAGGGGTTCGCTTCCATCGTTAACAAACGAATGTTCCTCACCAGGAGCGACGTAGACGGCATCACCCTGAGTGAACGGTCGGTGCCCATCTACGATTCGCAGGTATCCGGAACCGCTCAGAATATAGACCTCGTGTTCCCATGGATGGCTGTGGTATGGCGTGTGTCCGCCGGTGGCGATCTCGAAGTGTCGCATCGCGAATGTTGGGGCGCCATCCGCCGCCGTGATCAACTCTCGTATCTCGCATCCGCTGGCTCCTTCCATCGTCACCGGTGAGAACGGAACGGCTTCAGGGCTGATCCGAAGCATGGGGCGGTTCCTCCTGAGGGTCGTGGTTCATAGGCGTTGGATCGGTAGAGGGCGGATTATCCGTGTGGTCAGACATCCCGTTCTCTCCTGAGCTGACACCATCGGCGGTGTCTGGGTCACTGAGCCCATCGACGTTCGATGGATCACCTGAAGAATCGGAGGCGCCTGAATCACCGTTCACCCCTGCATTACCAGATGATCGCCTCGTGCGGTGACGTCGGTATTCCCCGTTCAACGCGGCGACGGTACTGGGATCCGGCACATCGAGTCGGACGCCACTCGCGGAGCCCGGGAAGAACAGCCTGTTGATCAGGGCTTCGGCGTCTGTGCGATTGACACTCACATAGCTCCTCCCTTCCTCTGATGGCAGAGTAACGACCTCGATCCTGTCTTTGGGCAGACCTCGTGCGAAGTTCGCCAGCGCGAACATCTGTTCTAGAGTGAGATTCGGCGACCGTTTGAGGCTGTCTGCCAGACGATCCACGGCGCCGGGAAGTCGGAGAAACGTGGCGGGGCTCTTTAGCTTCGTGCGGACTGCCTCAAGGAACGCATGCTGCCGTTTGGATCGCATCTCATCGCTATCGGAATGCCGCATCCGCACGTAGCCCATCGCCTGGTATCCATTGAGATGCTGATAACCAGGATACAGATTGATGTGCAATCCTCCCCAGTTATCGTCGTACTTGAGACGCTTTTCCACCGTCAAGTCAACACCGCCGATGGCATCCACGACCTTACAGAATCCGTCGAAGTTGATCGTCACATAATGATCGATCGGAATACCGAAGCACTCACGGATGGTATCGATCGTCAGCTCCGGACCACCGAAGCTGTGTGCAGCGTTGATCTTGCTCAGTCCCCGTCGCCCGGGAATATGAACCGCGGTATCCCTGGGTATGGTCAGAGCACGGATCGTCTTACCAGCCAGATCCACGCGGGCGATCAGAATGGAGTCACTCCGACCGTTCGTTTTCATTACTCGACGGCGGTTATCAAGGTCGCGATCGACGCCAAGAACCAGAATGTTCATGGACCGGACGCCGGCGAACTGGCGCTCGGGGGTGTAGAGCGCCATCGGGTTTTGGAACGGGTTCTCCCTGATGTGCTTCCACAGGGCATCTCGAATGGTTCGGCTTCCGAAATAGAACGCGCCGAACACACCGCCGGCCACAACGAACAACATCACGAACACGGTAACGGCCAGCGTACGGATTACCCGGCGTACGCCGCGTCGTTGCTGCTCCTCTTGCTGTTCACGCCAACTGCGCGGTGAGCGCAGCCCGCCACCCTCCATCCCATTCCCCCATGGTCCACAACCGTACGAACCGTGCAACGGGCCGCCCATACCGATACCTCGGCAACCCGGTGCGGAGCGTGAATATAGCACTCGGATCAGAGGGAAGTCAACGAGCTTCGATCTTCGATTCCATGGCACCTATCGGATGCGACTCGGGAACTCTGCTGAGGAAATAGACCGCACTAACGGCGCCGATGACGGCCATAACGCCGAACATGGCAACAAGACCGTACGCCTGGGCGATCATACCGCACAGGAGAGGGCCTGCGGCAGAAGCCAGCCCCCCAGCCGCAGCCAACCGCGCCTGGGCACGCCCACGCTCTGAGTCGGATGCCAGGTCATTGATGTATACGACCGCAATGGCTCCCATAATCCCGAAGTTGAGACCATGGAGCAGTTGCACTACCATCACCCAAACGGGACCAGTGGCGGGCATATAACATAGAAGACGGATTGGGAGCGCCACAAAAGCTACAGCGAGGACAGGCCGGCGGCCCAGTCGATCGGAGACAGCGCCGATACGAGTCATCACCAGCACCTCGCAGACCACGCCGCCCGCGAACATTCCCGTAACCCACAGGGGTCCGGCCCCAAGCTCCTGCATATACAGGCTGAGGTAGGCGGAGGCGCCATATAACGAGAACTGGTATAGGAAGAAGGCAGTAAGAAAGCGACGCATCGCTCGCTCTCGATCTGGTCGTGTCGGATGGCCCCTTTCAGGACCCAGGACAGGGGCGCCGTCGACCGTAGCGCGTCGATCGGGGGTAAACAAGGCCGACATTGCGACGAAAACGAAGATGATCGGGCCGTACGCGAATATCGGCGCCAACATACTGCGATCCATCGAACGAGATGTATCCGTTCGAAAAAGATGGAGGAGCCATCCAGCGGCGAGGGCGACCACGATATAACCGACCGAACCCCATACCCGGTACGAGGCATAGGTCCGTCCTCCGGCGCCCCGCGGCGAGATGCGGGCGATCATCACTCCCGTGGCCGCGTTCAGATACATCGTTCCATTGACGCCGATCGCGCTCAATGCCACGAAAGCCCATAGACCGTTCGCGAAACGGTAGCACGTGAACGCGAACGACGCAGTCAACGCACACGCCACCATGAGCGATCGACGTGCATCCCGGCGGTCTGATAAACGTCCCAGAACCGGCTGGATCAACAGCGCTGCTCCCGTGCCAAGACCGGAGATCATGCCGATCTCAGCGCGTGATAGCGCGGCTGCCTCAAGGTAGATCGGCACGAAAGGCTGGAGGAAGCCGAGAGCCGAGGTGATCAGAAACATACACGCGATCAGCGCCCGTCTACGCCAGACGGGCGGATCGCTGGATTCGCCCCTTTGGGATGTCAGAGTCGGTATACGCGCATCGGTCACGAACGGCTAACGGACCTTGCCGCTCAGGTACGGGCTCCACGCGCACCCTGGTTTCAGAGGGTACACGCAGACCAATCCGGTATTGGCGCTTCGATGTTCCAGCGCACCGTCGCCACGTTCCTTCCGTCCTCGCCGTATACGATCGAGTTGCCCGCCCCTCGGGTCGAGACCGTTACTAGATCATAGACAGTACCCTACTCAGGGACCATCGCTGATTGGCGGCGGGTTGGCGCCTGTGATCCAATCCGGACACCAGGCGCGAAACGTCGAGGTCGTACAGACACCGCACCGGGTCAGGTATGCTGGATGGACCGAATACAGGACCATTCGTACAGGATAGTCATGCCATCCCTGATCGACGCGGAGATACTCGCCAATGAGATGCTCAGTCCTGAATACGGTCAGCTTGTTCTTCGCGCATCTCCAATCGCTACCGCGAGACCGGGCCAGTTCGTCGAGCTGCGCATCGACGACTCCAACGAGCCGTTTATCCGACGCCCTTTCAGTATCTTCAGTACCGATGAAGCCGCTGGGACCTTTTGCGTTATCTACCTCGTACGCGGTTCGTTTACACACCGCCTGAGCCAGCAGCCAGTCGGTCGCCTGGTATCGGTCATCGGCCCTCTGGGCAACGGCTTTACTGTGGACCCTGCGCACCGCCAACATCTTCTAGTCGGCGGCGGAATCGGCATACCCCCGTTATACGCGCTCGCTTCCCGTCTCATCACAGCCAGCGGGCGTACGGATGGCATCCGCTTGATCAACGGCGCCCGACGATCAGACCTGCTGGTCGCCTGCGATCGGATCAATCTCCTTGGAATCCGCCAAACGGTAATGACCGACGATGGCTCCTCCGGAACAGCGGGATCGGTGCTGGACGGCATGATATCGGATATCCACCTGAATGGGCATCCGGACATCGTATACGCTTGCGGGCCTACGCCAATGCTCCGCGCCGTCTCAGATCACTGTAACCAGCTCGGCCTTCCCTGTCAGGTATGCCTCGAAACAGTGATGATGTGCGGGGTCGGTGTCTGCATGGGTTGCGTCGTTAAGGTCCGCGCAGCTACGACTGGCTCCAAGTACGAGTACGTACGAACGTGCATGGAGGGGCCGGTATTACCGAGTTCGAGGATCATCTGGGAATGAAAGAGACGCTCCGCCTGGCGGTCGTTCAGATGGATGTTCGGATCGATGACATCCCTCATAATCAGGACGCGATTGCCCGACTGTATACAACGGCTGCCCAATCCAGCCCCGATCTCGTGCTGTTTCCTGAAGCCGCCCTGTCCGGTTATTGCTACAACAGCTATGCCGAAGTCAAGCCGTACCTCCTGTCGGCCGCGGAGGTTGAACGCTTCTGTCGTCGACTCATGGATATGGTCGATCATCCCGCGCCCGCAGTTGCGCTCGGATTTCTGGAAATAGCCGAAGACGGCGTCTATAACTCAGCCATCCTATGCCAGGCTGACGGTTCGAGCGACGTCTACCGAAAGACGCATCTTCCGGTTCTTGGCGTCGATCGCTTTATCCAACGAGGCTCCGAGATCGGTGTCATGGACGTGGCTGGCGTTCCAACCGGTGTACTGATCTGTTACGATATTCGGTTTCCCGAAGCGGCGAGGATTGTGGCCCTGCGGGGCGCCGATCTTCTTCTGCTGCCGACGAACTGGCCGGAGGGAGCCGAGAGCGCGCCAGACTATGTTCTGAGAGCGCGTGCCAGAGAGAACAGAATCTATATTGCGGCAGCGAACCGCATCGGTATGGAGCGGGGCCGGCGGTTCATTGGACGGAGCCAGATCGTCGATCCGTCTGGCACGATCCTCTCTGAGGCGACGGCAAACCGAGAAGCGGTCCTTATCGCTGATATCGAACCGGCAGCAGCTCGAGCGAAGCGCATCGTCATCGAACCGGGCGCATGGGAGCAGGACACGCTCGGCGATCGAAGGCCCGAACTCTATGGGGAGTTAACCACATGACACCCGACCTTCGGGTGATGCTCGGTCCGTTGGCCCTCAAGAATCCTGTGACCACGGCATCCGGCACCTTTGGTTTTGGGCAGGAATGGGCCGACTTCTACGACCTCTCGCTTCTGGGAGCGATTACCGTCAAAGCGATATCGCTCAAGCCTCGGCTCGGAAATCCCATGCCGCGTACCGTAGAAACGGCAGCGGGGATGCTCAACGCGATCGGCTTGCAGAACCCCGGTATTGATGCATTTCTCATGGAGAAGCTGCCCTACCTCCGCCAGTATGAATGTCCTGTCATCGTCAACTGCGCTGCCGATACGGTTGAAGAGTTTTGCGAACTGGCCGAGCGTTTGAGCGATGCGGAGGGCATCGGTGCGCTCGAGTTAAATATCTCGTGCCCGAACCAGGCTTGCGGTGGCATTGAGTTCGGAGTGGACCCGGTCCTGACGGCCCAGGTGGTATCGGCGGTTCGATCGAGGACCCATCTGCCCGTGATCGCCAAGCTCACCCCGAATGTGACGGATGTCCGTGTCATCGCACGTGCTGCCGAGGAGTCGGGCGCCGATGGGCTATCTCTTGTCAACACCTATCTCGGCACCGCCATTGATATCGAATCCCGTAGGTTCCGCCTTGCCAATCGTACAGGCGGCCTATCTGGACCCTGCATCAAACCGCTGGCCCTTCTTGCGGTCTGGCGCGTCGCGCAGTCTGTTCGGATTCCGGTCATCGGCATGGGAGGGATTACCACCGCATCGGATGCGCTGGAGTTCATCATCGCAGGCGCTTCGGCGGTCGCTGTGGGCACAGCAAACTTCGTGAACCCGATGGCAGCGATGGACATCATCGCTGGAATCGAGCGTTATCTCCGCGTTCACGCAATCCCATCCGTTCAGGATCTCATCGGTTCGGTTCAACGCCTCGACGATCCTTCAAGATGCTAGAAGGAACTCACGGGCTTCAGTGCGAAAGGTGTATATCTATATGCCGGGCTGCTTCGATGATCAGACCTGAAGACGATCGATGTTCAGGTCGAAAGTAGCCCAACGGAAGGAGCGCGGATGAGCGATAGTACAAAGCCTGCCTACGGAGCTACAGGCGCCAGACTCTCGGCGATGATGTTCTTGCAGTTCTTCCTCTGGGGAGGATGGTACGTTACTGTAGGCAACTACATGGGCGCGAACGGCATGAAGGATCAGATCGCCTGGGCGTACTCTCTTTGCCCCATTGCGGCGATCATTTCCCCCTTCTTCCTCGGCATGGTGGCGGATCGCTTCTTCGCAACGGAGAGGGTGCTGGCTGCCATGCACCTCCTGGGTGGGGTGACGCTGCTCGCGGCTCCCTGGGCCGCAACGCAATCTCCGACGCACTTCATCCTTGTCCTGCTCCTCCATACCGTCTTCTTCATGCCGACCCTGGGCCTTACTAGCACGCTCGCGTTCCACCATATGGATAACCCTGAGAAGCAGTTCCCGATGGTTCGCGTATTTGGTACGATCGGCTGGATCGCTGCCAATATCGTTGTCAGCAAATGGCTGCACGGTGATGAACACGCTATACAGTTCTATGTAGCGGGCGGAGCGGCTCTTCTTCTTGGCGTTTATAGCTTTACCCTGCCCCATACGCCGCCGCCTGCAGCCGGTAAGGAAGCCAATATCCGCGACATTCTCGGGCTCGACTCGCTTTCTCTGTTGAAGCGCCCTGCGTTCGCCATCTTCATCTTGAGCAGCTTCCTTATCTGCATACCGCTGGCCTTCTACTACAGCTTCGCTCCGGTATTTGTCAGCGCGATCGGCGTCAAGGACCCCGCGTTCAACATGTCGTTCGGTCAGATGTCCGAGATGTTCTTCATGCTGGTGATGCCGTTCTGCTTCGCACGGCTGGGCGTGAAGTGGATGCTCCTGACAGGGATGTTCGCCTGGGTCGCACGGTATGGCTTCTTCGCCGGGGCGACACAGACCGGTCTACTGCCGCTGGTTATGGCCGGTATCGTCCTGCACGGAGTCTGCTATGACTTCTTCTTCGTAACCGGCCAGATCTACGTCGACCAAGTTGCCGACATCAAGATCCGAGGCCAGGCGCAGGGCTTTCTCGTCCTGATCACGCAGGGTCTCGGCATGTTGATCGGCGCCCAGGTCGCAGGTCTCATCGTGAAAGCCAATACAGTCGGCAATGCGGTCCAATGGTTCAATGTATGGCTCATTCCGTGCATTGCTGCGGCCGCGGTGATGATCCTGTTCGGACTGACATTCTCCAACAGACGCACAGCAGACGCGCAGGCCGCATGATCACGGCGATGGCCCCGACACACCTCAGGACACGACCGCTGGACCGCAGCGCTGATGGAACAACCGCCGTGACCGAACGGACGCGCGTTTCTGGGGACCGCGGGTTGGCGTTATGAGCGGATCCAGAACGCCTATCGAGATCGTGTCCGGATCCCGTCGGCTGCCGCGCGGCGCGGATGTCGTCATCGTACCGGTGGCGCCGGACCTCCAGATGGTCGCGGGCGCCGCCCGTATGATGCGCGGGATAACCGCCGGAAAGGCCCAACAGGAGGCTCTCGCTCATGCGCCGTTGCCGGTGGGTGAGGCGATCCTCGTCGCTGGGGCCAAATACCGCTACGATAAGACGGCCCTTGCGGTGGTTATGGATGATCAGAAGCAATGGAACGAGGAGACCATCGCAGCCGCGCTCACGCGAGCGATTGCGGTATCAGCGGAGGCCGGGCTTCATCGGGTGACCATACCGGATTGGACGCCGGACTTGATGCGTCAGCCCCGCGTCCAGGATAGGGAGATCCGGATCACGGAGGCCCAGATCGTCGGTCGGGCCATCGCGTGCGCACTATTTGGATTGCCCGATGGAGAAAGCCGTATCCGTCTCTGGATCCCTGAAGAAGCCATCGCGGCGGTGTACCGTAAGCTCGTCGATGATACAGATCGATCTGGCGCCTGCGGCGCCACCAGGCGTTGAGTTCGTTGTGCCCCGCGCCATCTCCGTGATCTAGCGGTCTGCCGGAATACGGTCCATCGGCGCCCCGCACGCGGACCGCGAGGCCACGTGCCTTCATCCCTGTGCCGACGGATTCGGGGACTGCCGTGCGGCCACGAAGGCTCCGGCCGACCGACCTGCTTGCCGTCGGGTCGGCGGCTCCATGGCGTTTGTACCGGCCTCCAATACCCGAGGGATGTGCCGCTATGTGTGTGCCGATACGGTCTGACCCGAACCGGCCAGACGATCGAGCACGGGTTTGAGGTGTTCATACGCACCGGCCGGGTACGGGCTCCCCTTTTTCGTCAGGAGATCCCGACGCGGAATAACGAGGTGTATCTCTTCATGATCGCGGCCGACTATCGATCCAAGGACATCAGTGAGGTTCTTTTCCTGACGATTCACGTCCAACCGCGCGTGTAGTTCATCTCCGGCGACACTCAAATGGAATCGGATTCCATCCACTACAGAGCGCATATCCTGAGGGGGTCTGAAGTTATAGATGATCGCCTCGCTCCGGCCGTCCCATTCCAGCGGTTGAAACCGGAATAGGTCCCGAACGGCTCGCTGTACGGCGAGGACTTCCGCCTGCGGTATGATCCTTAGCGGCGATGAGACCTTTGGATCAACGGCCCACGCCACGTGCGCCTCTGAGCGGACCTCCCACCCCTCTCTTCTTCGTGTACAACGTGCAGCATCCGGGATCTGCAGAGTGAACGGATAGGTGTGTGAGGACTCCGGCTCCGTAACGATATACTCTGCCAGAACGATCCGCTCCTCCCGTCGCTGATGGTGGCGACGGTTCTTTCCATGCCCGGAGATCCAGAACTCGTAGAGATCCACGGTCACCATCCGAACCTTCTGGCTAACTTTGCCGCCTATCAGGACCACTTCACCGCTGATCTTACGGCCACGGTAGATCTGCGGCGTTTCGATCGCAAGTTCGAGCACGGCAGAGCCGGAGCCGAACGCGGCCCCTATCCTGTCGAATAAGCCCATATCCTATCTCCCATTGAGGCGATATATACGAGATCCGAAGCGAGGATTCCTTCTATCCGGTCATACTAGACATAAGGTAGGCGATGATACCGGCCAAACTGGCCGGGTTCAACCACCCAGAACCTGCAATGGAGAACTCGATGCACTACGATGTGTTTGCGATATGCTCGGCGCTGATGGATGTCCAGGCTCGCGTTGAGGCCGAGCATCTGACGCGTCTGGGCCTAACGCCTGGCGCTATGCACCTGATCGAGGCGGATGAGCGAACCAGGCTCCTCTCCGAAGTGGAGCCGCTCATTGTGAATACCGCGGCTGGCGGTTCCGGAGCCAACACGGCGATGGGTGTCGCCGCCCTTGGCGGTACCGCCTGTTTCGCCGGCAGGGTCGGGAGGGATCGATTCGGATCGGAATACACCCAGTCTCTGGGTCTTGCGGGCGTTCAGCCCAGCCTCTCGATCGGCGACGGCCCAACCGGTCTGTGTATCGTTCTGATCACTCCGGATGGTCAGCGCACGATGTGCACTTATCTAGGAGAAAGTCGGCTCCTCGCTCCCGAGAACCTACCGTTACCCGAGTTGCGACGGGCGCATACGTTGTACGCTACTGGCTATCTATGGGATTCACCGGTCCAGAAGGAGACGGTCCGTCTGGCGATGGCGACGGCGAACGAGGCCGCCATTCCCATTTCGTTGAGCCTGGCTGATACGTTCTGCATCGAACGTCACCGGGATGAATTCAGATGTCTCGTGAACGATGAGGTCGATATTCTATTTGCCAATGAAGCCGAAGCCTTACTCCTGGTGGATGCCGAGGATGTCCTCCAGGCCGCCGAGCGGCTGGCAAGCATGCGGCCACTCTGTTTCATTACCCTGGGGGATAAGGGAGCCCTTGTTGCACATCGCGATGTGGTCCAGCATATCGAGACCACAGCGGTCAACCCTGTCGATACTACAGGCGCAGGCGATGCCTTCGCCGCAGGGGTTCTATATGGTCTCAATCGGAATCGTACACCGATCGAGGCAGCGGCTCTGGGCAACCGCCTCGCCGCGCATGTCGTCTCGCGCCTTGGCCCCAGACCCGATACCGGATTTGCAGCGAGCCTTACGGCCTCACACCACCCCCAAGGGTGACGGCGCTGCGTCGAGTTGGCCTTCGATCACCCCTCCCTGCACCGTCGCCAATCGGACGTTTACCTCGCTTCCAGGCGGTATGGGAGTGCAAGGGAATCGGACTCGCATATAGTTCGCTGTGTATCCGGATCGGTACCCATCCTCTTGTTCTGGGCCCTCAACGATCACCGGCATCGTTCTATGCAAAAATCGCGTTGCATACTCTTCCTGGAGGGATCTGCCGAGGGCAGTAGTTACGGATGACCGCCGAACTTTGACATCATCCGATATTTGCTCGGACATCTCCGCAGCGGGAGTACCAGCCCGTTTCGAATATCGAAATACATGCAAGCGGGAGAAGCCCACCTCCCGTATCGTCTCCAATGTCCGGGTATGGGCCGCTTCGGATTCACCCGGAAAACCTACGAGCACATCCGTTGTGATCGCCAGATCCGGTATTACCGACTGTGCCTTGCCACACAGGTCGATATACTGGCGACGTGTGTATGGCCGCCCCATGGCCCGGAGCACTTCATCGTCACCACTCTGCAGGGGGATATGGAGGTGCGGGCAGACCGTCGGCCGGCACTGTATCAACTCCAAGAGCGTATCCGTTATATGCATCGGTTCGATCGATGATAAACGCACGCGTCGCACTCCCTGTACATCGCTTACGGCTTCCACGAGATCCGTGATATCTCGAGGAACGGGCGCACAATCGTCCGTATAGGAGCCGAGCAAGATGCCAGCAAGGACGATCTCGGGCTGACCTCGATCGAGACACTGTCTGACCTCATCGACGACCTCACGAATCGGTCTCGAACGAGGCGAACCTCGGGTAAACGGAACCGAGCAGTAGGTGCAGTTCACGTCGCACCCTTCCTGGACCTTGACAACGGCCCGGGTTCGTCGTATCTCCTCGTAGGGAATCACCTCACATCCGACGTTACTCTCAGGCGCTAGATCGGGTCGCAGCGCAAGAAGCCGCTCGACGATGGTGGCTTTTTCTGCATTCGATACGACCAGCGTCGCATCGTCGATCGGGTAGCCGGTCCGGATCGCCATGTCAACCGAGCACCCGGTAAGAATCACCGTTGGTTGATGGGCACGGTTCGCCAAACGGCGAACGTGGCGCCGCGATTTCGCCTCGGCCATGCTCGTAACAGCGCAGCTGTTTACCACATACACATCCGCGGCGGAACCGTCTCGGATAACCTCAAAACCGCGTTGCCGAAAGTCAGCAATCATCCGATCGGTATCGTATTGATTGACCTTACAGCCAAGCGTTTCGAAGCAGATCGTCGGCACGTCGTACCTCTCTAGGCGTCGCCGGGCGTCTCCGGGGCGGCTGTAGATGCGCTGTCCCCTTCGGGCCGCCTGCGGCCGCGACCACGTCCACCCCTTCGTCGGCGACGCTTGGGAGCCGTCGCTGCAGCGCTGTCGGCGGTATGGGCGACAACCTCGGCGCTTTCCTCACTGAGGATCGAAGTATCGTCCTCGCCGCCTCCCGTTACCTCCTCAGTCCCTTCGAGAGGCATCAGAGCCGTGGAGGCCTCGGGCGGCCGGGCCGCGATCTCCCGCGGTTCTGCCACAGTGAGAGCGGACGATGGACGATCGGCAAAGGTCGGCAATGGAGGAGGGGGAGCAACGAGTGGAATCGGAGCGGCGGGCGGCGCGACAACGGGCGCAGGCGTCGAAACCGTAGCTATCGGAGTCGTTCGAACGCGCGTCGTATCGATACCGAGTTTGCGCACCGCGGCCTCTGTCGCGATGTGAAACAGACGCGTGGTCTTTGCTTTCACCGGGGTGCGGAAATCATGAGCTCCTGTCGGTGTACACACAGCCTCAACCGCATCCCATGCGATGGCGCCGCTCGGCAGCGATATCGTTCTTTGACCGTCTTTCAGGACATGAAGCCAGAGCCATCCCGCTCCGGCTTGCGCATAGTCCTCGGCAGAACGGGTGTAGAGGTGTACTCCAGCGAAACGACACAGGCCGCGAACCAGCTCAGGGGCCAGAACCGGTTCGCCGCAAAACACCGTGGTATGACCGCCGACGGTCCGATATGCAAGCGACGGCAGTCCAGTCTGCTCGTACTCACCCAGGACCGTTATCTCGGGGTCGTCATCATCGATGAAGAAGGAGGGATTGATCCGCGTCCGCCGCCCCAGCGTCCGATCGCCAAGCGACTGCGTGATCACATGACCGGGTTGTGTAATCCGAGTGCCCAGCTCGCTGTTCCACGGTTGGGGTCGCAGGTTGAGTCCAACAATCTCCGGCGTCGGTTCGTCAAGGGATGACGCATCGGTAAACGCGCCCGCGGCGAAGAGCCAGACGAGAGTTCGTCCGGGCTGTAATAGACGGTCACGGATCGCGTCCCGGTGAGATTCCGGCAGGCGGTACGGATTCAGAAAGATATAGAGTTTCGCATCCGTTGGAAAGTCCTTGTGGGTGACGTCGCTCTGTAGATAGAAGTCCACAGAGGCGCCGCTCCGAAGTAGCGAGTCGCGGTTATCGTGGAGGACACGCGCCATCATTTCGTCGCCACCGGCAAAGTGGCACAGGCTATACTCGTCGATCATGGCGACCACATCGGGTATTGTGCGCCGCCGATCTCTCAGTTGCTTGGACATCATCGAAACGTGCCGGGAAGCGGCTGACCACGTCTCATCGCTGTCCAGCCACCCTTCTCCCCAGAGATCCATCCAGACGATTCCGGTCTGGCGACATAGCGCCATAGCTGCTGTTCGGAGCTGGACTGCTTCGGTAGCGATACGATTCTCCATCGGAGGATTATCGCGATCCAGACCGGAGCCTGATCGCGCAAGATGCGTCTTCGTATCCTCCTCTGTCATCCATAGCTTTCCGTGGATGCCGATCGATCCGACCGGCGCCGGCAAAGCGCCGGAGCGGGACGGGGCTCTGTCTCCATAGGAGATCGGGCCCGATAGGATATCGATGGTTGGCGACTCAAGCAGCCGACCCAGACCGAGATGACCGGACCAGGGATGCCCGAACTCGAGAACATATCCATAGCAGACCGAAACGAGGGCTCGGCCCTGTGTCGCATCCTTAACTGCGCCCGCTAGTTCCAGCAGTCGATCGACCGTCTGATCGGAAACATATTCCATATAGTCGATCCATCGACGCTCACGATACGGATCATAAAACGCGGGGGCAACAGCCGGGTCCGGAAGCGTTGGTACGGCAACGGTATAGAACTGCGCGTCGCCGTCGTACCACGCCGCCCGAAACAGGACGTCGTTATCGTTGTATTTGCGCCTGAGCCACCGGCGGAACGCCTCGCGGTTGGCATGAGAGCGGTCCGCGCCTCCGTCGCGCGGCTGGAACCATTCGCCGTTCTCGAGGTGGTAGCCGATGACCCTTGAGCCGTAACTGGTTCGCTGCACGTGTTCGATCAAGAGTCGCAGAGCTCGCTGGGCCTCTGCCCAGAAGGCGTCCGATCCGATCGATACGTTCCCTGGCCCGTCTTCGCATACCTGCATATCCATCGGGTACTGGGCTTTCCAGCCTTCAGCCGGAGCAAAGACAATGCGCGGCAGAACGAAGGCGCCCGGCTGGGCTGAAAGCAGCGTCTCGATCCGCTGGTCGAGAACATCGTAGACGGTGTCGAGCGGAGCCAGTGGACAAGTTAGTTCCACCAGCGTCGAGAAGATACGCACCCCGGCGCGCGCAGCGCGATTGATCTGGCTCTGAACCCTAGGCGCGGAATCGGCCGCAGTGACGTTGCCGAAGAACACCGCTGGCGGTACGGTCTCCTCGCCTATGACGATTTCCGGCAGACCTTTCCGGACGGCGATCCGAGCACGAACCGGACCGGCCTCATGTGCCGCCTGTTTGGCCGTTCGAATAGCCTTCGTGGAGCGTCGTGTGTTCGCGCGCTGCTCTGCATCTTCCGGTACAGCCCCGGGTATCTCGACGTCAGCCGCCGCTTCTTCCGGTGATGGTTTCGCCCCTGAGGCACCGTTGCGTTTGGACTTTCGCTGCGATGGACCAGATGGCTTCCCAGATTTCGGCGACGTGTCCGGTTTCTCAACGGGCGCTTCTCGCGCTTCCGACGAGGCCAACTCAGGCTCCCGCGCCGAGGAGGTGTCAGGTTCTACGGTATGAACCGTTTCATCTGCGGTTATTACGGTATCAGTGCGAGGTTTCGCCTGCGTCGGTCTCGCGGGCCGTCGTCTTCGTGTCGCCTGGGGCGCCTGCGGCGAACTGCCATCGGTCTCCGGTGTTGCGGCAGGGGCGTCAGCAGCGGATTCATTCGCTGCCGTCTCGACGGTATCGGTTATCTCGGCCTGTACCGGGTTAGTCTCCTTCGTCGTACGTCGGCGTGATGCCCGACGTCGTCGCGGAGCCGATGGGACCTCAGTAATCGGTGTATCGTTTGGCGTTTCCGGAGCGCCCGATTCCATCGACGCAGGGTCGCCCGGCGCGGATGCGTCTTCCTGTGTCATTCCAGTCTCCTAAATCTGACGTGCGCGCTTCAGCCAGTCTGCACCATCCGAGTGGCGCGGACGAGAACCGATGCGACGAGCCCGTCTGATATCACCCGATCGCTCCGAGCCTGCTGCACCCGGACCTCGGGCCTTACACACTGCAAACAGCCATGCGAAGGCTGTCAGTTCATCTCTGGCGAGTCTAACACCGTGAGCGTAAGCTCAACACGGTTACGGGTTGCAACATCGATCGGGTTGTAGACAAAGCGCCGTTTCGGGTCCCAGTAGCCGGCGCGCGCCAGAGCCTTCTCGACCTCAAGGCTCCGGCCAAGGCGCAGATCCTGTGCGGCATAGGCGATTACCGTGATAACCTGATCATTTCTGGGATAGCGCCGATCTACGGTGAACCGACATTGGTATTCATCGTTACCGATCGGTTCCAACTCGTAGTACGCACCCGTTCGGGAATGACGGCCGACCACGATGACCGGTGTTCGGGGCTCTTCAGGAAGCTTCAGAGTTACAGTCATGGTAACCTCCTGGCCTCGCTCAGCGATGGGTGGGTCCAGCTTCGCTTCGGTGAAGGATAGGAAGTCTGTGGTTAACCGGCTGCTTCCCGGGTCCTTCTCACCGCCGAGACGTACCGGATCGAGCCACGCGACGTAGGCTCTCTTCTCGCCGCCGCCAACCCGATAGATCTCTTCTTGCATCCAATAGACACGGCCAAGCCCGGCCACATCGTTCCGTTTACTGGCCGCGACTCGCATCGTCACAACGCCTGGCGATTTACGATCCAGAGTGCTGTGCGTAGCGCCCGCCCCTGTAACGATATCGATGATGCTATTGACCAGGCCGGTCGCGGCGCCAATGCCAGCCCGCAGTAGTGGGTCACTGGTGCCTACCACCGAAGCCGCAGCGCGAATACCGGCCTTAACCGGTGCGCCGATAAGGCCTCCTGCGCCGGATACAGCGCTGTTGACGGTACGGGAGACCTGATGCAGGAATCCCCCCTTCCTTTTTGGGAGGTTCAGGACGCTCTTCGAAAGGGCGACGGCGTACTCGCCGTTACTATCCGTCTTCACATAATCGATGACGCGATTCTTACGGTCGTATACGGCGACAACCGCACCGGCGATCGGGTGTCGGCCAGAAGCATCCACCACCTTGCCGACTGCCCACACGACATCATCGCCACTCGCGCAGGAAGGATCGCTGACGAGGAACACAGACAGCAGTAAGACGAGCAGGAGAATCGGACGTACATTCATTGACATTGAGTAGATACTGGCGTTGACGCTCCCCTCAGTTCCACCATCATACACCGGCACACAAGCACGGTAGCGCTCGATGGCAGCTGAGACCGCCTCGTACCATCGAGCGCTTGCGCCTTATAGCGGGAGAGGGACTCGAACCCTCGACCTAACGATTATGAGCCGTTCGCTCTGACCGACTGAGCTATCCCGCCTGATGAAGGAATAGTATACTGAGCATCAGTAACAGGTGTCAATCACCCGACGCTTGCCCTGCCTCGCTCGCCCCGCGAGCGAACAACCAGCCACCGACGATACCAAACAGTACCGCGAGCCACGGATTGCATAGGATGCCTCAGGTACTGCCGCTGCTCAACGTGAGGAGGTGGGCGCCGTAACCGCCTACGCCTCCCAGAATCGGCCACCAGATCAGACGGTGCATGTTTGCTCCCTGCCGTTCATCGATAAGATACAAGGATGCGGCTGAACCTGATATGCCGCGGAGGAGCCCGCAGGAGCCCCTCCGCTGGTCTGCTCTAGGTACGAAGTACGGGCTATTATGGTTTCAATGGACAGTAAGGGTTCGGCCCCGTGCCGTCACGCAAACCCCGCCCCCGGCCGCCTCGTCCGCCCCAGCCGCCAACCGCGCGCATGCCGCGTCCTCTTCCAGAACCGTCACATATGCCATAGGGTTGAGGTACACCCATGTCCCGGATAATCCGCTCATTCGCTTGCGTCAGTGCGGCGAGTTCACTGCGGAGACGGTTCACCGCGCCTTCCGCGTCGGCAATCTCCTGAGCTGGCGCATTACCCATCCGAAGAGCGCTGATCTCGATGTACTTCATACGGATCTGCTCATGAAGATCCGCTACCTTCGCGACGAGTTCACGCTGTTCCGGAGTCGCGGCCTGGCCTCGATTCCACCAACCTCCGTACCCGTAGCCTCTCCCCATAATCCCGCCTCCACGATTCCCGACGCCGTATCGTACGACGCCAAAGCCACGGCGTGCATTACGTCCCGGTCTCTGTGCCTCGGCTGTAGTCCAAAGCAGCCCCAGCGCAAGTACCGCTATCCATGCCGCTGCGAACCATGCCTTCATCGTGCATTCCTTTCCCAGGCTTTCGGTGATGATATCGCCTGTCGTCATGAGGACGACGGTGATGGATCGGGGTTCCCATATCCCTCTGGATCTCGCTCATGGAAGACTCTGGGCAACGCGAAGTAGCTCATCGACCCGGATATCGCCAATCACAACATAGGACAGCCGGTATTGCTCGATCGAGATCGTAGTGCGCTGGCGATCGGTCTCGATGATCGGCGCCCCCGGTGTCCTACCCATCTCGATCCCACGCCGCCACCGGTACCGCCGACGGCCGCGCGTCCCTGTGTCAGCGCCCGGAACCTGATCGAAGCCCATGTCGCCAACACCCCCCTGAACGAAGATACTGATGGCCGCGAGTCCATCTCCATATCTGCTTGCGGGGGTCTTGACACCGGCGCTCGAGGACAGCACTCCCTGGCTGATCTGGCGGAATCCCTTTGGAAGATATCGCGGGACGGGAGCGGGAAGACCGGTATCCGCGCGGACCTGATCGTTCGATGCGCGAGCCGTATAGGATCCGGGAGACGCGTCATCCGTTCTCGCGGCATTCTTCGGAGTCTCAAACAATCCGGCGGGCTGTGCTGCGTACTGTACCGAGATATATTCGGTTATTGATCGAGTGCGGCCGTCCGGTGCATAGGTGGCGTCCTGCAGAACAAGGCCGGTGCTGGGGTCGATACTAAGCGAGCGGGACGGCCTCCAACGCTCTCGAGGCCGGATGGCTATCCGACGGGTTCGGATACCGGCATACCGCCTGCCTTCCGAAACACTGAGTTTGTAGTTACGGATCATGGCATCGGCAACCTCATCGGGGGTCAGGCTGCCGGCCGAAGGTAGGGACTGAAACGTGCCGTCTGGAGGACGTTGCCAGGAGCCGGACCGGTTCTGCAGCAATACGACGCCCTTCGCGGCTCCTGAGAGATACTGACGACGAATCCCCCCGCGACCGTCCGCCCACACGCGCACGGTAGTAGGCTCCGTCCCTTCTGTCAGGAAAACGGTGGTCTTCTGTACGCCCGTGTATCCGCGGTGCACTCCGCGCAGAGCTTTGCGCAACAGCGCTGAAGGCGAATCGGGAGCGGCTTGCGTCGTGCAGGCAACCAGGACCATCGCCAAGCACAAGCACGATTTCGCCGACGATATTCGCAGGAACGATCGCATCTTCAGGGTTCTGTTCGGATCGAGTAGTACACGATGATGGCACGATTGGGATCGCTTCCTGGCTGAGCCGCCGCCATCATCAGATGGGCGATACGCGCTGCTGACGGGGTAACCTCGCTTCGTATCGCTACCGACGGCTGACGTCCTCCGCCCGGTCGCACCGCGGTTATCCAGAGGAGCGCCGCCGATGCGCTCGCCGCCGCGAGAGCCGGAGCCATGATCCAGCGCGGCAGTCGTCTCCGAGCTGGCAACGTGGCGGCAAGCAGATGCTCCAGCGAGGGGGGTTCGGCTTCGACCTGCGGCAGTTCGGACAATAGCGTACAGAGCTTGCGATCCGCGCGTACCGATTCCTGACATCGGCAGCAGCTTCTGACGTGGCCGTCGATCGCCGTGGCCCACTCGGCCGGAAGCCAGCCCTCCCGCCACGCAGCGATCAGCTCACATGCCTGTTCACACTTCATCCCATTCCTCTCCGTTCTGCCACAGGTCCCCGACAGTGCGACGCATCGTCAGGGCGCCGCGTCAGAGTCGAAATCGAACCAGGGCATCATGGCGTCGCGCAATCGTGCCCGAGCTCTTCCAAGACGTGATTTGACGGTTCCCACCGGTACGTGGAGGATCTGCCCTATCCGCACAAGATCCAGACGTTCCAGATGGTGCAATACGATCGCTTCCCGATCGCGGAGCGGCAACGCAGCAATAGCCTCCCGCAGGGCGCGGTCCCTGGCGGCAGCTTCAACAGTGTCGGCGGGGTTCGCGGGACTCCGGCCGACGATCGGTAACGCGCTCTCCACAGGCCCGTCTCCTTCGTCCGACAGCTCAGTGAACACCCATGCCGGCTTGCGTTGCGCGGCTTTCGCCTGGTCCTTCACAAGATTGGCGATCGTTCGATAGAGCCATGCCTCCAACGCCTGTCCGTCTCGAATCCGATGGATATTCGCGTATGCGCGAACGAAGGCGACCTGCGTGATATCCTCTGCAAGAGTCCGATCGCCCGTCAGAGTTGCGGAGTAGTTCATCATCCGTCCGTAATGCCGTCGATACAGCACATCGAACGAGGCGAGATCGCCCTTGCGGGCGCGCATGAACAGGGCCCCGTCTGATTGATCGTTGGCGCATCCATCCCAGCGCATACCGGGTTGAGCTCGTGTCAATGGTCCCAACCATTATCCCTGCATCAAGGACGACGTCCCGCGGTTCACGTTCCCTCGCTGAGGCTCTATAGCCCTTGTACTGGTTCCACCACAGCCTTTCGGAGCCTGCAGGTGTCCCATGCGACCCGTGGTTGATGTATAAGACGATCCGACGGACGATTCAGGGCCAGGGGAAGGCCGGCGTCGGGGTCCGCCAGAACAGCGACGGAAGAGTCCACAGAACCGCCGACGTAAACTCCCCGAGCACCATGCCAAGGAAGAACGGCCGGAGTTTGGCGAAGAGCGCCATACCTCCGTAACGGAGGATGATCACCTTGAGCATCCAGGCGATCCAACAGGGAAACCAGAACACCATCATCGTCCATGAACCACACAGCGCGTACCCCAGGGGATGAATCGGAAACCAGAGAGCCCTTGCGCGGAGGGCTACGATCCCGATCGTGACGATGGCGCCGATCATGAAGTTCAACGTTGAGACCCATGACAGCGCAGGCCTGTCGCGGTTCATCACCGTGGCGGCGTCGTTGAAGGCCCATACCGCATTACCGTTGTACACATAGGCATAGAGTCGATTGGCGCCGAGCGTATACGGCAGTTTCATGTGCAGGTACCCACCCACAAGCACGGCGGTCAGAACGCCGATCCCCAGTCCGAGGACCAGCGCTCGGGGTTTCAACCGGACCCCATCCGAAAGGCGCATGGCATCGAGGAAACCGGTGAGGATAAGACCGCGTTGATCGCGCGTCCACAGGACGTCGACAAAAGCCATGCCGACGATGTTGCCGGCGCCGAGATTTCGGACATCCCCTACCATGCGGAAGATATCGACCGGCCGAAACGACGTCTCGGTCATCAACATACCGGATTCGCAGGTTGAGCGGGCCATAACGATAGCGATGATGAAGACAACGACGACCAACTCGAACAGCGCGAACCAATAGGACATACCGAGGAGCGTTAGCCAGCCTGCGGAGAGGCCGAGCGAGGCGATGAGACCCCAGAATGCGGTGCGATAGGACAATAGCTCATCGGCATCGTCAGCACGACGGTCGGAACGGCCTATAGCAGCGCGCCAGATCATCGCAATGTGCGGTCGCGCGGCCCATGCCATGTACGCGGCCATCACCATATAGCAACCGATGATCTGATAACCGATGAACTCCAAACAGGCGTACATCGGCATGATCCGGGGCTGATATCCGTACGCGGCGGCCGCAACGTCTGCGCCCCGGGTGAGCAGAAAGAAGAACCACAGGGAGAAGAGCAGATCCGTCGGCAGCAGATAGAAGAACCCGATCGCGGCAAAGGAGACGAAGATCCGAAAGAACAGCGCCGCGTTCCAGGGAGGCGTTACGAGGTAATCGTTGAGACCGATCTCCGTCAGGATCTCGGGCACGCTCGGATACCATTGATGAAGGCCGTTGAAACCGAACACAAACATCGGTATCGCGAAGCCGATCCACGTTAGCCGATTCGTTAGGAAGCCGCCCGTCTGGGGCGGTCGGATCATCTCCAGCGGAAGCTGGGTCAATGGATACGTAAGCTTTTCGTTGTCGGACCACTGACGGCGTACCAGCACGGCGATGCATAAATAACCGAAGAGCATCAACGCGATGAAGACGCCCCAGGCAAGGAGAGGCAGAAACCACTCGACCCATGGGATCGATTGCCCGGGAAGGAGGCCGTCGTAGAATCCGCGAGCGACGGGTTGCTTCGGATCGCCGGATGGGTCCCATGGGACCGACCATTTCGGAATGTGGGCGAAGAACAGCTGCCGCCAGCCGTTGGCGCTCGTCGCCATGTAGTTCGGTACGACTAGCGCCGGGATCAGCTTCTGGAGCAAGCCTCTGGAAGAGATCATCGATGCGACAAGCATCATCGCGTACACGATGAACAGCTCGTGCGGCTCCAGACGGAAGCGGCCCGACAGGCGGGACAGGATCGCTCGAAAGCCCAGGATCAATACGAGCATGCCCACGACGACCGGGGGCAGCTGAAGAAATCCGATCTGTATCTTGGCCACGACCAGCTCGGCGTAGCAGACAAGGAGGCACGACAGCGATGCCATGAGCACGCCAAGCGCCGTCGCCCGAAACGTCAACGGCGACCGCGGAGCAATGGAATGGCCGGTATTGCGTCCGCTCGAAGATCCCTCAGGCATCATTAGTCAGATTCGATATTGCGCGGGCATTCTCCTGCACCCGCAGTCCCGGAGAACGCGCCCGATGGGACGGCGCGGTGGTATTCTGCGGACATGCTTGTTGCGGTAGATGCCGGCAATACCCGGATCAAGTTCGCAAGCGTTGAAGCGGATCGCATTACGGCCCGCACTGAGCTTGCGAGCCAGCCGGCACCCAGCGTCAAACGGATTGTGCAGACCCTTGCGGACCTCACACGCGGGCGGGGCGGCGATCATGCCCCGGAGCCACGGATCGCGGTCTGCTCCGTGGTGCCCCGGCTCAGCGATGTCCTCCGATCCGCGATATCCCGATACCTACCGGGAGCTGCCATCACATGGATCAGCGCGGAATGCGACATCGGTCTGGCTCTGGCGCTCGCGCAACCGCACACGCTCGGGGCCGACCGTCTCGCCAACGCCGTGGCGGCGGCGGACGCCTTCGGCGGACCGGTCATCGCCGTGGGATGCGGCACGGCGACCACGCTCACCGTCGTCAACGCGCGATTGGAGCTGGTTGGCGGCGCGATCGCCCCTGGACCTGAGCTTCAAGCTCGCACGCTGGCTGAAGGCACAGGCCTCCTGCCCTTCGTATCCCTGCCGGCAACGGCCTGGCCGACGATCGATGCGATCGGCGATGATACCGTCAAAGCGATTCGATCCGGGGTCGTGTATGGAGCTGCCGGAGGTATTGACCGCCTGATACATCAAGCACGTGAGGAGCTCGAGGCGAACGCACCGGTCGTGCTCACAGGCGGTTATGCGCCCGCGCTGTCACCCTTGATCCGCCTAAAGCACACGGTGGATACCGACCTGACCATGAAGGGCATCCGGATTATCGCCGATCGAGACCTCCGACGGCCCTAGGTCCGCCCGGGTCGATCCGATCAAGCGCCCACTGCGCAGTACGGTTGGTCAACAGACTCGATCCATTCGTCGTTGATCTGAGTGCGGCGAGGAGCGTCGGATCGTGCGCGGAACCAGCCATACGCGCCGCGAGCAATCGCAGTGGAGGACTGCCCGCCCGAAGCCAGTAAACAATCTCTGGTATCGCGGTAGTCGGTAACGGCCGAACGTCCTCTGAGGATGGCAGGACGGGCAGCGCTAATAGCCGCGTCAGATCCTCCGGCATTCGGCTGAGGTTGGCAGCCGCGTAACCGATCTGTCCATACGCTTCCCCCGCTACATACAGGGCAGCGGTTAGGAGCGCTCGCGCCATCGTCAGAGCCCCTTGCCGGCTAAGATGCGCAAGCGGATACAGATGCTCCTTCGCAAGAACCCGCAGTAGGAGCGCGGCCGCGCGCAACGCCCGCGCCCATCGGGTTCGATATGCCATCGCAAGCCGGTCGAGACAGTCGGCATGTCGCAGCGCCAGATCGCCCCATTGCCGCCCAGCCCCTGCCAGCATGCGCCGACGCTGCGGGCTGAGACGCGCGAATGTGGAGCAAGATCGCAGCAGAGCGTCGTACGCATCGAGGCCGATAGAGACGACCGGTTGATCGGCAACCGCGTGATCGGGCAGCCGGATGAGGGCCGAATGGGCTAGCAACATCCGGGCTCGGTAGGACATCCTCAGGTGATCCGTATGTCCGCTGAAAGTCCAGCTGGACCAATGCCCGCCGTCGATCCCGGATTCCACCCCGGCCTCTGGCATCGAAGCGAAGCGCAGCGCAGGCATCGAGAGCAGGGTATCGATGAGTTCGGTATGATCGTGCCGGGTTACGATCATCAGGCCATTTTCTGAGATGCGATGAACCTTACCCAGGTGCGTGCGTCTGTACTCGTGGTTACCATAAGGAAACTCGGGAAGAAGGAGGATCCAACATGATGAACAAACGTCTGTACACGCTGGCTATCACCGCAGCCATCGCCATTGGCACGATGTCGACCTCACTGCTCGCCCAGCCAGGCCACAAGCAGCGACCCCGTGCCGCCGCAGCCGGTCTCGCCGCCCAGCTACCGACGGAAGTCCTGGAGAGCATCTGCTCCCTAACGCCGCAGCAGAAGGAGAAGGTGCAGGCGATTCATACCAAACTCACTGAGGAACTCCGTTCACTCCGTCCCGCTCGTGGCGCATCTGCGGATTCCGGCGCTGCAGAGAAGCGACGAACCCTCGTCCGTCAGGCCAACGCGGACCTCGCTAACGTACTGACGCAGGAGCAGAAGGATGCGCTCCGGAAAGCCGCACCGGTACTCCTCGAACTCCGCGCCCTGAATATACCCGTGAAGGCCTATCCAGAGTTGAAGCTTACCGCTGACCAGGAGAAGCGGATCCATGCGATCGTCCAGGGCGTTCGTGAGAAGGTTAAGGCTCTGCCTGAAAGCGAGCGTCGTGCTAAGGCCAGAGAGCTGATGTCGGCCGCGAGAACCGAAGTCGAGGCCGTGATGACCCCTTCCCAAAAGGCGGTTCTTGATCAACATCCCACGGCGAAACGGCACGGCAATGCCAACGCCCTGAGGAAGAAGTCGCCCTAGGTCCTCACCGGTTGACATTCACGGCAGACCCTCCGCGGCGGCTACAGCGTCGCCCCGGAGGGTCGTTCATTGGGATGCCCCAGTGGATGATAGGAGCCGATCGATCGTCCGCGTCGCTTCGATAGCATGGTCGACGCCTGCATCGCTAATATCCAGGTGCGTCACCATGCGTATCCGATGTTCGCCGAGCGCGAGGCAAGCGACTCGTTCCCGAGCGAGCGCGTCAACCCACACCTTAGCCGATCCGGTCGTCTCGAAGTAGACCATATTCGTCTGAACCGACTTCAGATCAACCTGTATGCCGGACAGCTCGGCAAGATGTTCAGCGAGGACACGGGCCCGTCGATGATCATCCACGAGTCGATCGCGATGGTGTCGAAGAGCGTACAGGCCAGCCGCCGCAAGAAATCCAGCCTGACGCAGCCCGCCGCCGAAACGCTTGCGCAGCCGTCTAGCGCGATCGATGGTTTCGGCATTGCCCGTCAGCACGGATCCAACGGGACATCCAAGCCCCTTGGACAGGCAAAAGGTCACCGTATCCGCGAAGCGCGCATATTCGACAACGGCTGTTTCCGCCGCAACGGCTGCGTTGAACAGACGCGCTCCGTCCAGATGCACGGATACGCCAGCGTCGCGGGCCACATCGAAGATCCTCCGGTGGACCGCCAGAGGAATCACCGTTCCTCCCGAGGCGTTGTGCGTGTTCTCAAGAAGGATCAATCGTGTCCCGGGCGCGTGAAGGGTCTCCGGTTGTATCGCACTCTCGATATCGGATACTCTCGGGATACCCGTGTCGCTCCTGTACTGCCGCAAGACCACTCCGGACAGCACAGCCGGAGCGCCACATTCATGTCGTAGGGAATGGGCGTCCCAATCGAGCAGCGCCTCATCCCCGGGGCGTGTAAGAGCAGCGATCGCTACGTTGTTGCTCATCGTGCCTGACGGCAGGAACAGTCCCGCGTCCTTGTCCATCAGCTCTGCGCCGAACTCCTCGAGCTCCTGCACGGTCGGATCATCACCAAGGACATCATCACCGACCGAGGCCCCGGCCATGGCGGCCAACATGGCGGCCGTGGGCCTTGTGACCGTATCACTCCGAAGATCCACCATATCAATAACCTCGTTGCAGCCGCCTTGCCCCTACCGTATTCGCGCCGTCCGTGCACTGCGCGCGCAGGAACCGCATCCCCGACATCGAAGATAGATCATACCAAGCGGCTCGTTATTGTAGCCGCGGAGGTTCACTGTGCAGCGACGCGCCTTTGGTTCAACAGCGAATCGCCTATGCGTCCTCGGATCGAGGGCGTGATGGTCACCGGTATGCCCAAGGCCGTGTCCGACCGCCTCGTGCCGGAAGCGACCGCTCCGTGCGCCGACGCCATGGACGACGCGGAGGACAGGAAAGGCTCGGCGCTTCGCTGCCTGAAGCAGAAGTCCGCTCACCCACTATGACCCAGACACCTCATCAGGAGCATCAATATGAACACTTCCTTTACGTTTTCCGCCGGCGTTTGGAACCTGAACGCTGGCGATGATCCCTTTGGTCCCGCCGTACGAGCGCCGATCCCATTTGCCGAGAAGCTGAGAACGCTCAAATCGCTGGGCTTCGATTACGTTCAGTTCCATGATGACGACGCGGTGCCGATGGATGTCCCGGCAGGCGACGTCGATCGCGCAGCGGGCGCGGTTCTCACGATGTGCCACGACCACGGGCTCAAGGTGGAGTTCGTCGCGCCCCGCCTTTGGGAAGACCCTCTGTTCGTCGACGGGGCGATCACGTCCAACGATCCTCGCGCAAGGACTGCTGCACTGGATCGCGGCAAACGGGCGATCGATATCGCCAATGTATTGCAGACCGACCGCATCGTCCTGTGGCCGGCCCGCGAGGGCACATACATTCGCGAGGCGAAATGCCCGGTGGAGTCCTATCAGAGGATTCTCGATTACCTGAACGCTCTGCTCGATTACGATCCGGCAGTCCGTCTGCTCGGCGAAATGAAACCCAATGAACCGATGGATTTGATGTTTCTCCCTTCCACGGGCCACTTTCTATCCATGGCAGACCGCACTCGGGAACCCGCCCGCGTCGGTACGCTGATCGAAGCGGCCCATTGCATTCTGCTCGGCCTGGATCCCTCCGAGGAGATGGCCTTTGCGCTTTGGCAAGACAAGCTCTGGGGCGTGCACTTGAACGACCAGAACGGCTTGAAGTTCGACGAGGACAAGAGTTTCGGCAGCGCAAACCTCCGCCGAGCGTTCAACGTCGTCGACGTCCTGGTCATGTGGGACTATGGCGTCAAAGGCGAGGTCGTCGGCCTGGACGTCAAAGCAATGCGAACGCAGCCTGCCGAGATCGCAACCAGGCATCTGACCAACAGCAAGCGGCTCTTCGAGCGGCTTGTTACCGTCGCAGCCAACCTCGACCGAGAGGAACAGAGGAGCTACATCAACGCGCGGGATTATGAAGGCCTGGACGCGTTCATACTGAATACGCTCATGGCGACGTCATAACCAGAGCGCGATTCGAGCACCAGACGATCGATTTACGTCAATGAGGAGTGATCAGGATGAATATCGTTCCACCCGTTCATCGCCTTCGGGGGGCGTTGCCCACGATCGGGATCCGTCCCGCCATCGATGGCCGTCGACGCGGCGTACGGGAGTCCCTTGAACATCAAACGATGGCCATGGCGCGCAGCGTCGCCGCTCTCATCCATAAGGAGCTTCGGCACGCGTCCGGTCATCCTGTAGAATGCGTCATCGCGGATACCTGCATCGGGGGTGTATCGGAAGCCGCTCGCTGCGCCGATAAGTTCTCAAGGAGCGATGTCGGCGCAACGATCACGGTAACGCCGTGCTGGTGCTATGGCGCCGAAACGATGGATATGGACCCCCTGCATCCGAAAGCGATCTGGGGCTTTAACGGAACCGAACGGCCGGGGGCTGTCTACCTTGCCGCGACGCTGGCTGGCCATGCCCAGAAGGGGCTGCCGGCCTTCGGTATCTATGGTAGAGACGTGCAGGATACCAGCGACACGGCCATCCCGGAGGATGTCCAGCGGAAGCTCCTCCTATTCGCCCGTGGGGGGCTCGCCGCCGCCACCATGCGAGGCGCGTCCTATCTGGCCTTTGGCGGCGTCTCGATGGGTATCGCCGGCTCAATCGTCGATCAGGATTTCTTCCAGTCCTATCTCGGCATGCGTAATGAGACGGTCGATATGACCGAGTTCGTGCGTCGGATGGAGCGGTCGATCTATGATCCGATCGAGTATGGCCACGCGTTAACCTGGGTCAAGGCAAACTGCTCTGAAGGCCCCGATCTGAACCCGCCCGATCAGCAGCGTTCCCGCGCCCAAAAGGACGCGGATTGGGAGACCTGCGTCAAGATGGCTCTCATCGCCCGCGATCTGATGATCGGCAACCCGCGCCTCGCCGAACTCGGCTACGAGGAAGAGAGCGAGGGGCACAACGCGCTCGCTTCGGGCTTCCAGGGTCAGCGCCAATGGACGGACCATCTGCCCAACGGCGACTTCCTCGAAGCCATCCTGTGTTCGTCCTTCGATTGGACGGGCATCCGGCAACCCTACATCGTCGCAACCGAAAACGATAGCCTGAACGGGGCTACGATGTTGCTCCTGCACCTGCTGACCGGGCGCGCCCAGATGTTCTCAGATGTCCGGACCTTCTGGAGTCCGGAGGCCGTCCAACGGGTCACCGGCCATACCCTCAGCGGCGACGCTGCAGGGGGGATCATCCACCTGATCAACTCAGGCGCGTCGGCCCTCGACGCTAGCGGGCGTCAGAAGACGAACGGCGCTTCAGTGATGAAGCCGTACTGGGACATCACCCCGGACGAGGCGAGGGCCTGCCTTGACGCTACCAGATGGTATCCGGCCGATCTGGGCTACTTCCGGGGAGGCGGCTTCTCGTCCCAGTTTACGACCTGCGGCGGCATGCCCTGCACGATGGCCAGGGTCAACCTGGTGCGCGGCCTCGGGCCCGTGCTCCAGATCGCAGAAGGCTGGACCGTCGAGCTGCCGGAAGCGGTCGATCAGGCCCTGCAGGATCGGACCAGCCCGGGATGGCCTACAACGTGGTTCGCACCTCGGCTGACCGGCTCCGGACCCTACGCGGATGTCTACAGTGTGATGAATAACTGGGGCGCGAACCATGGCGCCATCAGCTTCGGCCATGTCGGCGCGGATCTCATCACCCTGGCTTCGATCCTCCGGATCCCTGTAGACATGCACAATGTGCCTGAGATGCAGGTCTTTCGCCCGGCTGTCTGGTCCCGTTTCGGCGCTCTCGATCCTCAAGGGGCCGATTATCGAGCCTGCGCCGCCTACGGGCCGCTCTACGCCTGACAGAGACGAGGCCGTCGGCGATCGACGCTCCGGAACGCCGACGGTCTCTAACATTCGACTTGATGACGCCGAGCAGAATGATCCTTACCGTCTGCCTGGGCCTGAGCGCCATAACAGCCCTGTATCTCGCCGGGCCATGGGCGCTCGCCTACTGGTCTACCCATCCATATCGGATCCGCACGCCGATTCGACCACCTACGGACCTCGGCCCCTACATCGATGCCACCTTCGTCACCAGCGACGGTGTTCGACTATCCGGATGGTATCTATCAAACCCGCGTGCGAAGGCGGTGGTCGTCGTTTGCCATGGTCATCAGGCGAATCGCACGCAATGCCTCCCGATCGTACGGTCGCTCCTGGAAGAAGGTCTGAACGTTCTCGCGTTCGATTTTCGGCGGACCGGCAGGAGCGATGGCGATATCAGTACCATCGGCTATCTCGAGCGTCTCGACATCATCGCTGCGGTCGATTGGATCCGCGCACAGCCAGGCTCCAACAACCTATCGATCGGTGTCTTCGGCCATTCGATGGGCGGAGCCGCTGCGATTCTGGCCTCGGCAGAGGACCATCGTATCAGCGCCGTTGCATCTCACGGCGCGTACGCAACACTTACGCGCGCGATCGACCAGCGGGGTCGATTCTTCCTGGGTCTTCTGGGCCCGATTCTGTCTGTGCCAGCCGCGGCGATGGGACGTCGATGGCTACAGGTGGATCCGGCGATGGTTGCGCCTTCAGTTGTCGTCGGCCGCATCGCCCCGAGACCGGTCCTCATTCTTCACGGCTCCAACGATCCGCTTGTATGCCCGGAGGACGCAAGGATACTATACGAGAGCGCCGGCGAGCCCAGGGCTTTGCACTGGCTTCGACATTCATACCATCTCAGTGTGGACCGGCGCGATCAGAGCGGTTTCCATCAGACGCTCAGGTCCTTCTTCTCCAGAACACTGCTTCATCCAAATAGGTCGATTAGAACCATATGACAAAATCCTGAAAGAGGGCCTCCGTGATGGAAGGGGTCCGTTGTTCGGGTGAGGGTCGGCCTTTGGCGAAACGAACGTACGGCAGTAACGTCTCATACAGTCCGTTCGACCCTAAAACCATATCCGAAAACTTCGACTGAAGGTCCCTGACAAGCGTCGTCATCCCTTCGAGGCCGGAAACGCCTGTACCGACGTCCGCCTCCAACGGAACGGTCGATGCATCATCGATCAGCAGGGCATCCGGCTTCTCGCCCTCGAATGCCCGGGTGAGACCCAGGATGAGCGCCTTGCGCCAGGCCGCAGAGCCCGGATGGACCGGAACGGGATCGCTCTCGGGCGCGCCAGCGGAGTTCGGCCGGAGCCGCATGACGTCGGTCAGGCCCCTCCAGCCAGCTAGCGCGTGCTGCACAGCGATCGGAACCATAACATAGAACCCCTTGCTGTGTGCGTCGCCGATGAACCGCGCAGCGGAATCCTTCATACGGTACTCGGGCGATCCGGAGTCCGCCCAATCTCTCAGCACCAACAGTGTCCTTGCCGGCGGTTCACTGGCCGGCAGATGGTCAAGCCAGGCCTGGTTTGCACTCGATGGGACCTCGACGATCCGAGCGATCTGTCCCGCCCAGAGGCGCGGGTCGGGAGGAACCGCCCGCGGCCACAGAAACCGCATGACGCCGCGATATCCCGAGATCGGTACGGACGCAGCGCCCCGAAAGGCGTTGATCCTCCATTCGAAATAGGGCACGCTTGTTTGCCCTTCGCGCCGCCGAGAGGCGAGCGTCTCTAGGCCGAGATCCAGATAGCCCTCTCGTCGGCGAAGCTGGACGGCCCGTGCGGTGAACGTCGTATCGCGAGCATAGACCACCAGACCGCCCTCACGGCCCTCCCAGACGAGCATCCCGGCCAGCCAGGCGTTGGGATACGTCCAACGGGCTTCTATTCGCGAGTCCTTGTTGCTATAGGTCGTACCATCCGCCGTGGGCAGGATCAGCCGGCCCGCGGACAGATCCAGGTTCCTGAGAGCGAGGCGAAGTCCAGCGATTGCTGGACCGCTGGATTCACCCCAAAGGCCCAGCACGACATCGTCGGTCTCACGATCGATCCGAACATTGAGCCAGGCGGTGTACTCCGGCCCCTTGAGCACCGTCTGGGCCGCCTCTGGCTTATCCTCACCCTCCCGGCCGCGTCGCCAACCGTCGGATCGTGCTGGGACCGATTGATCATCCGCGGTGAGGAACCCGGTGACAGGTGGAAGACGCCGCGTCCCGTAGGCAAACGGCGCTCCGGTAAGCCGATTCGTTATCTCGACGATTTCCCCGCCCTGAAACCGGATGCGAAGCGCTTTAGTCGTAACCGTCAGGCGGTCGCCGTCGATGGTCATCTCCGCCGACGCCCGTACATGGACGCATAGCGTCATCGAGAACAGCACGCAGCGTAGAAATAGCGTAACAAAGCGTTCCAGACACATCAGGTATGGTGCAGTATAATGCAGGCGTACCATTACTGCCATACGGAGATATTCATGCCAGAAAATGCCATGGCCGCAGAACAGATCTGGAATCGGACGGTAAGTCTGGTCAAGGATCGCGTAATGCACATGACGCTATGGCAGACCCTGGAACAGACCGCTGGTCTTGTTCTCGTTGACGATACCTTCGTCGTTGGCGTCCCGTCCCGGATTATCAATCATGCGAGTTATCTCACGTCCGCGATCCATCGCAACGCGATCGAGAAGGCGTTGACGGCGGTGATCGGCCAACCGACCCGCATTCGCGTCATCGAAGGCAGCACACTCGCGGACTGGGAGGCGCTGAAGATCCGTGAGGAACGCGTCCGAATCATGCGTGACGCTGCCTACGATCGTTCCGAGAAACGCGCGGCCACGGCGCAATCATGGGAGGAAGTCCTCGAAGGCGCCGCCCGCGCATGGTCGGCAGCGGAGCTTCGAGCTCTCCCACAGACCAAGGCGCGCTATTTGAAGGCCATGGCGTCCCTCTTGCACGAAGCGATCGAGCGACTCTGCCCCGAAGGCGCCGATGAACAGGCGGAGAGGATGATCGCCAAGGTCATCGATCGGATAGCCACGAACGCCGATGTCCCCTCGACAGTCGTAGCTCTCGAGCTGGAGCGACAGGCAGGCACGGTTAACGATTCCGGATAAGTTGGTCGGGCGTAACCTCGCCGACCGTATAGAACGATCCTGTGATCAGCACCATATCCCGTAGGCCCGCAGCGGCACAGGCCGTCATAGCCGCGTCGATGGGCGGCACGATCTCGACAACCTCGGTGCAGTAGGATCTGGCGCAGTCTGCGATGAGCCTTGCCTCCAGGGCTCGATGCCACGACGGGGCAGTCGCATAGACGCGATGGGCCAGCGGGCCGAGTTCCGACAGAAGATCATCGGGATCATGGCCACGAAGCATCCCAATCACCAGATGCAAGCGTTCGTGTGGGATGGATCGCACTTCGCGCGCCAGCATCCGGGCGGATAGCCCGTTGTGCGCTCCATCAGCGATCACCAGTGGTTCCGTTTGGAGCACCGACATGCGCCCGGGAAGCTCGACCGCGGCGAGTCCTTCCCGGACCGCCGACTCCGACACCGCGAAGCCCTCCGAAGCGGCCATCACCTCGAGCGCAGCGACCGCGCAGGCAGCGTTCAGGCGCTGATGATCTCCACGAAGCCGAAGCGTGAGAGCCGGATAGGTCCGCGACGGGGTCCGGATCGCGAACGCCTCCGCGTCTCCGGACCACTCCACATCCCATCGGGACACGCGGCCGATCTGGCCGACGGGCGGCCCTACCGAGATCAGCGGTGACTCTGCCTCGGATGCGGTCCGATCCACGACATCGCGAGCCCCGCCGTGCTCTACTGCAGTGACCACGGGCCGCCGCGGTTTTATGATCCCGGCCTTTTCGGCAGCGATCTCCTCGAGTGTGTTTCCAAGGACGTCGCGGTGATCCAGGCCGACGTTCGTAATGACGCTGACGAGTGGGTCCACAACATTGGTGGCATCGAGTCTGCCTCCAATGCCCACTTCCACGGCGGCATAATCCGCAGCCTCGTTCGCGAAGTAGGTAAAACCGAGCGCCGTCTTGAACTCGAACTCTGTTACCGGACCGAGCGATGAGCCATGGATGCCCTCAAGGACGGGGACGAGCCGGGCAGCCAGAGCCGCGAAGGCCTCTCGGGAGATCATCCGTCCGTCAAGCTGGATCCGTTCCCGCAGATCGTACACATACGGTGAAAAGTAACTGCCGGTGCGAAAACCGTGACTCCGCAGAAGAGAGGCGATCAGCGCTGTGGTCGAACCCTTCCCCTTCGTGCCCGTCACATGTGCGATACCGTATCGGCGTTCCGGATTGCCCAGGCGATCGACAAGGCAACGCATTCGATCGTTGCCCAGCTTCATGCCGAACCGTCGTAGGCTCGACATGTAGGCGACTGCCTGTTCGTAGGTCATCGCGCGGTCTGGCGGCAACGTCAACCGTGGATGCGCACCCGGTTCGCCGCCGGATCATCTCGCTCCGGATTCAATCCGGAAAATCCTGACACTCAGGAAGGTAATCGCGCCAGATCTCGTTCCTGCGACCCGCAAGGTACTTGGTTAGACTTATATAGGGAATATAGCGCGGCCGCACCGGCCGTTGTCGCAGTTTCATGCCCGACTGATCGAGAGGCTTATCGCTCTTGCGTGTATTGCATTTGCGGCAGGCTGCCACGACATTGTCCCACGAGTTCCCTCCGCCGAGTCGGCGAGGTACGACATGATCGATGGTGAGGTCTCGCGTAGTCAGTCCGCAATACTGACAGGTGAACAAGTCCCGAGCGAAGACCGTTCGTCGCGAAAGCCGCAACTCCGGGAGCGGTCGCTTTACATGGTGCCTGAGTTTCACGACCGACGGGGATGGATACGTTCCATGTACGGTCCCCAGAGTCCAGTCCCTGGCATGCAGCACTTCGGCTTTTCCCAGGAAGACGAGCACTAGCGCTCGTCTGGCATGGCAGACGTTCAGCGGTTCGAAGTCGCTATTCAGTACCAGAACATCCTGGTCCATGTAGGCCGCCAGTCTCCTCAAGCGAAGGGAGGACGATGCCAGCGCTCCATGAACGACTGAGCCCGCTCTGGACTGGGTATAGAGCGGGCTCAATCAATGCATGGTATCGCATATGGTTGAAGGTGCACGTGCTCGAAGCTGTCCGCAAGCAGCCGTATCCTATGCGAGCCCAACTGAACCATACCAGCTGTCGCGTTGGAGGCGCGCTCGATAGAGCCACAGTACGGGATTGGCGCCAGGATAGAAGGCCGCCGTTGCGAGACGATCATATGCGCCAGAGTATACTGATCGCCCGGCACCCATGTCAACGGCCATAGGGCAGCTCCCCATCGGATTCGCCAGGGTGTTCGATTGCCCTGGGATGCCGTCTCCAGCGCGGTATCCTTAGCCGGAGGTGATCTTGACACTTCACGAATGCATCGGCTACCATCGGCGTACTCTCGGGCCTGCCGCTCGATCGGCCGGGCCCGTTTTGCGTCATCGGCTATCTGGAGAACTATGCTACTCGGATCACAACGGATAAATGAACACGGCCACCTCGAGATCGGCGGATGCGACACGCTCGATCTCGTCCATCAGTTTGGTACGCCGCTGTATGTAATGGACGAGAGCGCGATTCGGGACGCGTGCAGACGGTATCGAGCAGCCTTCGAGAGTCGCTATCAACGCAACGTCATCCATTACGCCGGCAAGGCTTTCCTGTGCCTCGCGATGTGTCGGATTATCGAACAGGAAGGCCTGGGGCTCGATGTCGCGGCTCTCGGGGAACTGCATACGGCGATCGAAGCCGGTTTTCCCATGAGTCGGGTGAACCTCCACGGTAATAACAAGTCACGCGAGGAACTCGAGCTCGCGGTCCGTCATCGGGTAGGTCACATCACGATCGACAACGAACGGGAGATCGAGACTCTGGAAGATGTGCTGAGCTCGGATGCACGACATCCAGCGCAGGATGTATTGATCCGATGTGCGCCGGGGGTCGATCCCCTTACACACCGTTTCATGAGGACGGGACAGGCGGATACGAAGTTCGGCTTCAACATCGCCGATGGTTCAGCGATACGCGCGGTCGATCGGGTTCTACGATCGTCGCGGCTCCGATACAAGGGCCTCCATTTCCACGTCGGCTCTCAGTTGACCGACGCCGAGAGCCATGTCGGCGCCATCGAAACGGCCGTCGACCTGATGTCTGCGATCCGACGGAAGCATGGAGCCGAGAGCGAGATACTGAATATCGGCGGGGGTCTGGGGGTTCGGTACCTTGCAGACCAACCGACACTCTCGCTGGAGCATTTCGCAGAGGCCATCGTGTCGACGTTGACCAACCGACTTAGAGACGCAGGCCTGCCCGATCCGATCCTGGCCCAGGAGCCCGGCCGTGCCATCGTCGGCGAAGCTGGCACAACCCTGTACACGGTCGGCGCCATCAAGACCGTACCGATCCTCGACGAAACCGGAACCAGAACCTATGCGTCTGTCGATGGAGGCCTCTCGGATAATCCGCGCCCCCAACTCTACGATGCAGTCTATGAGGCTCGGTGCGCGAATCGGGCGGACGAAACGCACGACAAGCAGATCGCGATCGCAGGTAAGCATTGCGAGACCGATGTGTTGATCTGGAACGCTACGTGCCCGGAGCTTCGCCCCGACGATATCCTTGCGGTCTTGACCACTGGAGCGTACAACTTTTCGATGGCGAGCAACTATAATCGCGTCCCTCGCCCAGCCGTGGTTCTAGTGAACAACGGCTATGCGGAGGTCATCGTCCGCAGAGAGACTCCGGAGGACGTGGTGCGTCGCGATGTTGTCCCGATGCGCCTGTCCAGGAAGGTCCAACAGGCTTAACACGATGGGAGCGAAAATCGAGATCTGGATCATCATGATGGCGGTGTTGATCATCGCGATCACCATCCACGAATTCGCCCATGCGATTACCGCCGATCGCCTGGGAGACGATACGCCAAGGCGTCAAGGTCGGATCTCTCTGCTGCCCCCCGATCACCTGGATCCGCTGGGTACGATCATGATGGCGATATCGTCGGCGATCGGTTTCGGGATCGGCTGGGGTAAACCCGTGATGACCAATCCGGCGAACTTCCGGAACCCGCGACGCGATCAAGGGATCGTCGCTGTGGCTGGCCCGATATCGAATATCCTGCAGGCGGTCGTATTTTCGCAGGTCCTCAGGCTCGTTGGCGGCGGCGTACACGTCGATGCGGGCGCTGCCAGCCCGTTCAGCATGTTCCTTCTTCTCGGTGTGATCGTCAACCTTGCGCTGGCGTTCTTCAACCTTCTGCCGATCACACCGCTCGACGGGTCCTGGATTATTACAGCGCTGCTGCCCGGCGAACTAGCGTACCGCTATCAGGCGTGGATGAGTCGCTATGGCATGCTCCTCTTTCTGCTGATGATCTTCGTTTTCCGGGACTTTGTTGGCGCCGTCATCGGCCCCCCGGTCGACTACTTATCCAGCCTGCTCCTTCGCGGAATCGGTTGATAAAGGCGTTCCGGACGCACCACGCAGGAGGTCCTGATGAGTAAGAAACGCATCCTCAGCGGCATGCAGCCTACCGGCGCTCTGCATTTGGGAAACCTGGAGGTTCTCCGAACCTGGGTGCGCCTGCAACAGGAATACGACATGTTCTGCTGCATCGTCGACTGGCATGCGCTGACCACGCTGTACAATCGAACCGAGGAGATCGTCCCGGCGGCACGACTCGTTGCGGCGGATTACATCGCTGCAGGCCTCGACCCTGAACGGTGCAGCATCTTCCTGCAGTCCCACGTCAAAGAGCACGCTGAACTCCACCTGCTGCTCTCGATGATCACCCCTCTCGGTTGGCTTGAACGGGTGCCCACCTATAAAGAAAAGCGGGAGAACCTGCAGCTGAGCGATGAAGCGACATCGTACGGCTTCCTCGGGTACCCGGTCCTTCAGGCCGCCGACATCCTCGTGTATAGGGCTGATGCGGTACCTGTCGGCAAGGATCAGCTGCCGCATCTGGAGATCACGCGCGAGATCGCCCGCCGGTTCAACCATCTATACGGCCCCACATTCCCGGAGCCTGCGTCCATCGTCAACGAGGAGACTGCGGTTATTCCGGGCCTCGATAACCGGAAGATGAGCAAGTCCTACGATAACGCTATCTATCTCTCCGACGACGCGGATACGGTGGCGAAAAAGGTCATGACGGCCTATACATGCCCGACAAAGATACGTAAGACCGATCCTGGCATACCGGAAGCCTGCGTGGTCTGCCGGCTCCGCAGGATCTATGATCCCGACGACTACGAGCTCTCCTGGGAAGAGGATCGTCGCGGCGAACGGGGCTGTATGCAGAACAAGCGGGAGCTTATCGATGTATTAAACAGCGTGCTCGATCCGATGCGGACCCGACGCAGGGAACTCATCGCCGATCCGGGAGCCCTTGAATCGTGGCTGGATGCGGGAGCTGAGCGTGCCCGGGAAGAGGCGGCGAAAACGCTCCGGCTCGTCCGCTCCGCTATGAAACTCGATAATCCGAGGCCTTGAGAACCGTCTGATACCGTCTCATCGACGGTCATGACCGAGCTCCTCACGAGCCACGAATAAGGACTGTCGATAAGCTTCCTGGTAGCGCCCTTGCCGCTCGAATACCTGCGCCAGCAGCTTCCTCACGTCGTTCGATGGCGCCACTTCCAATGCGGCAAGCAGCGCATGTTCGGCTTCGGGCCACCGCTTCATCTGCATGTAACTCCAACCGAGACCGTGAAGGGCCGCACCGCTGCTGCGCTCCCATCCGACACTCGTTCGAAAAGCCTCCACAGCGCCAGCAGGATCGCCGGAGTACACGCGCGCATACCCGAGCTGCATATAGAGCTCGGCCAGGAACGCCTCCGGAGCACGACGATCGCCCTGGTTCTGCAGGACGCGCATCCGCACATACCGGTCGGTTTTCATCGCGTTCCAGCTGGTCTCCGCCCTCCTCCACGCTCGGGATCGGTACAGACGGGCCAGCATCTCGCCCAGACACTCCGCCGCCTCGTGGTATCGACCAGCCCCTGCGGCCTCACGGGCCAGCATATAGTGCGCCACCATGGCTCCCGGGTCGTTCGCGCGAACGGCCGTGAACAGGCCTCGCTCCGTCCTCCACGACGGAATCACCTCCAGGGTCAGCACTACATAGACGGTACAGAGAGCGGAGAGAGCGAGGGCCGCAGGCGCGGCTCGAAACCCGCCCCGCTTCAGCCTGATGGATCCGATGAACCGGGCGAGCAGAACGGAAACGCCGATCGACGCGGTCGCCGCACGATATGGCGCAAATAAGAGGAACGGAAGCGGAAGGATATTCAGCACCGGCGCAAGGCTGAGGATGATCATGATCAGAAACCATGCCGCAGGCCTGTTCCGACGCCACAGAAAGAAGCATGCCCACAGGCTCGTGACGACGATGACATAGCCGATCACAACGCTGAGCGGAGCCCGATCGGCCCAGCGTTCGAGGCTGAACGAATGAAGAACGCCGAGATCCGGCAGCAGCAGCGTCTGCGCATAAGCTGTGACGCTCTGGCCAAACCGCTCAACCTGGATCGCTGGTGTTGCCCCCAGGTACCGTATGCCGGGCAGACCCAGAAAGGCGCCGATCGATAGATACAGGATCGTGACGACCGCGAAGAGTGCGCCTGCATACCACCCATCCCTCGGATCGGCGACCCCGCGCCCTGGTCGCCAGCACCAGAACGCGATCGGCGCCATGGGGAGAAGAAACAGTGTCTGCTCCTTCGTAAAGGCCGCAAGCGCAAACGAAACGAGCGCCCCGGCCATGCACATCGTACGCTGGTGGCCGTGACGGCGCGCGGCCATGATCAACCCCAGTGCGAAGAGGCTCGTCCACAAACAGCCAAGCGTATCCGTCCGCCCGCCGATCCACGCTGTCGCCCCAACGTGAACCGGATGGACCGCGTAGAGCAAACCGGCTGACATTGCGAGGCTGCGACGGCCGAACGCCTCCCAGGCAAGCGCCGCCACGACGACGGAGGCCAGGGCATGGAGCACGATGTTGACCATCCGATAAGCGGCAGGGTTGTCCGGCCACAGTAGCCTGTCGATGAGAAAGGAGAGGGATACCAGGGGTCTGTAGTAGTGCTGCAGGAAGGCCGTTCGGAAGCAGCCGGCCACCGTACCGCCGCCGATGCCTGTTCCATCGACGAGAACGACGTCATCCCAGACGAAACCGCCTGGCAGAGAGCCCCAGTACAGCGCCCCTGCGATCCCGCCGATGACGGCAGCAGCACACCATAGCCAACTACGGGTAAGCCGGGCCGTTAGCGATATCGTATCGGACGATTCCACTTAGTTAGTCTCGCTAATATATTGTCGAAAATACTTGACATTGCGAAATATGTGGTCTATACTCACTATGATTAGTACTGACTAGTCATACCAGAGACCATGGGAAGCCGACGCACCAATAACCGAGAGCGAATCCTGCAGGTAGCGGGCGCCATGCTGTACCGACAAGGCTACAACGCCACCAGCGTTGATGACATTGTCCAGGCGGCAGGTGTCAGTAAAAGCAACTTCTACTACCACTACCCGAGCAAGGAGGACCTTGGAATCGCGGTCCTCACAGTCAGGCGCGATGACCTCTCGACATTGATCGCCCAAACACTCCATGACTCTACGCTCACGCCTACCGCGCGCATGACGGCCTTTCTCACGAGCCTTCTCGATGTACAGGAATCCTCGCTGGGGCGACGCGGTTGCCCATTTGGCAATCTCGCCGCCGAAATGACGGAGCACAGCGAGCGGATACGCTGCTTTCTCAGCCGGCTGTTCAGTGAGCTCTCGCGTGACCTGTCCGCAGTTGTTGCCGAAGGACAGCGCACCAGAGAGTTCCGATGCGATGTCGATCCGGTGGAAGTTGGCAGCTTCATGGTGCAGGTAATCCAGGGGATGCACTTGATACTCAAGTGCGATAAGGATCCCGGACCGGTGCGTCTAACCGGTTCGCTTCTGGTCGACCTGCTCCGGCACACGGGCCAGGGATGCTGTGCCGTCCAGGAACTCCCTGGATCGTTATAGGACCAGTTCGTACTATGACGCACATCAATAAGGGACCTAAGAGCATGAACATAACACCGACCATAGGTCAGGATACCCATACCGTCTACAGGAACGACCATGCAGAGTTCGAGACATACATATCGCGAACCAAGCGTCAGGCCTACAACCTCGCCTACCGAATGACGGGGAATCGAGAGCAAGCCGAGGACCTCGCTCAGGAGGCCTATCTTAGAGCCTATCGTTCGTTCGATCGATATAACCGCTCCATGCCGTTTGAAAACTGGCTGTTTCGCATCCTTACGAACCTCTTCGTTGACAGCCTTCGGAGGAGACCGAAACAGCAGCCGCTTTCGCTGGATCGATCGATCAGCAACGCCAACGGCGACGAAGGATTCGCGTTCGAGATCGCAGATCACGACAGTGATCCCGAGCGGATCGTCCTCCGGGATGTCATGGACGAACGATTGCAGGAAGGTCTGGCCGCTCTGCCGAAGCATTTTAAGACGGCAGTGTTACTGTGCGATGTGGAAGGTATGAGCTATGAGGAGATCGCCCGGACGATGGAAACGAGCGTGGGAACCGTACGATCCAGAATCCATCGCGGTCGACGAATGCTCCGCAAGTACATGGAACAGGGGCCTCCCGTACACAGTCTCAGGCCAAAGTTAGGGACGGCTGCCGTATAGCGCTGGCGTCAGTTGCCCGGCGCGTATAGTCAATGGAGGTGGCTCTATGCGCCGACCGGACGATGTCGTGATCTCCATTGCGACGCCGGACGATGTCGAGCAGATTGCCGATATCGTCCGGCGTTCCTATTCCAAACTCCCGCCCGAGCAAGTGCCGGCAGATATGCCCATCTATCACGCCAGTTACCATGCCGAGGCGATGGCCGATCCTCACACTCGCTGGCGGCTGCTGCGTGATGCTGACGGTCCGGCCGGTGTCGTTATGTGGCGGATCCTTCCTGGCTTCGGTCACCTGCATTTACTCTTTATCATCGGTGAGAGCCAGGGTGAGGGTTATGGATCGCTCATGCTGCGAACTTTTGCTGAAGCCGTTCGCGCAGAGGATCCCGACGCTCGCCTGCTCACACTCCACTGCTTAGCCGATGCGACGCGGACGATTCGGTTCTATCGAAGACACGGCTACATTCAGTATAACTCCGGAGACGAAGGGCGCATCATCGATCTCTATCTGTGGCTCGATGCCGCAGAGCGGGAGGGGCTGGGATGGCCGTTGCGGAATGATAAACTCCTGTTCTACAAGACGCTTCGATAGGGCAAGGAGCCGAGGCGTACGACGGAATCCTGCGCCATCGGGAATGAGGGAGAATAGCTGATGCACCTTGGATTGGTTACCTATAACGTTGCTCGCGATTGGGATCTCCAAACGTTGCTCCGGATATGCCGGGAGTCCGGTCTCGAGGCCGTGGAGTTCCGAACCTCCCACCGACACGGCGTTGAGCCCTCGCTCGGCAAGGATGAACGAAACGACGTGCGCACCCGCTGCCGTGACGCTGGTCTAACCCAATGGAGTCTCGGATCCGTGTGCGAGTTCCATTCGCCGGATCGCTCCATCGTCCGGAAAAACATCGATACATGCGCCGCTTTCGTGGAACTCGCTCACGACATCGGCGCACGTGCGGTAAAGGTGCGACCGAACGGCCTGCCGTCGGAGGTTCCCGCAGAGCGAACGCTCATGCAGATTGGTAAGGCTCTGGCGGAGTGCGGGAAGATCGGCGCAGATCACGGAGTCGAGATCTGGGTCGAGGTCCATGGCTCCGGCACGTCCGCACCCTCGAACATGCGATCGATTATGGACGCCTGTGGTCATCCATCCGTGGGCATTACCTGGAACTCCAATCCGACCGATGTGCATAACGGCTCGATTCGCGAGGCCTTCGACCTTCTATCCTCGTACATCCGCTGCTGCCACATCACGGAACTCTGGAGTGCATACCCCTACAGGGAGCTGTTCACCCTGCTCCAGCGCCGTGACTACGATCGCTACCTTCTGTGTGAAGTCGGTACGAGCGTACCGGCAGAGGCCGGCGCGCTGTTCCTTCGTTGTTATCGAGCCCTGTGGTTGGAGATGAACCGATGACTCGGACATCCCGTCGTCAGACCATCCTCGGCGGCCTGGCCGTCGCACTCGTCGGTCGGTCCGCCCGGTCGCTCGGCTTCGGCGACGCTCCACAGCGATCCGGCGCCCCGCTGATCAAGGCCGGCATCGCCGCATATTCGTTCCGGGACCGTCTAACCGGCAAGGCGCAGCCGACGATGGACCTGGCCGATTTCATCCGGGACGCGGCGATCACAGGCTGGGACGGCGTTGAACTCACATCCTATTACTTTCCGCGCAATGTCACCACGAAGTACCTCGCCAACCTCAAACGGCTGTGTTATCTGAACGCGATCCATATCACCTCCTCCTCCGTCGGCAATGTCTTTACTCACCCTGCAGGGCCGGCTCGGGATCGGGAGATCGAAAGGGTCCGGGTCGGTCTTCGCCACGCCGCGACGCTCGGCGCGTCCGGGCTACGCGTATTCGCCGGAGATCCTCAGTCCGAACAGTCGACGGAATCGGCAGAACGCTGCTGCATCGAGTGCCTGTCCGAATGCGTTCCAACCGCCGCTGAGACCGGGGTAATGCTCGCTCTCGAAAACCATGGCGGCATCGTTGCGGAATCCTCCGCGCTGCTCAGGATCATCAAGGCCGTCGATTCGCCATGGCTCGGCGCGAACCTGGATACGGGCAACTTCAGGACGGATGATCCGTACGCGGATATTGCGGCTGTTGCGCCCTATGCGATCACCACGCACTTGAAATCCGAAGTCGTGACCAGGTCCGGCGTGCATAGTCCGACAGATATCCAGCGGATCGTTCGGATCCTCACTGATCATGGTTATCGCGGATACCTGATCCTCGAATATGAAGGTAAGAAACCGGTGGAGATCGAGGCGCCACGAATCCTTGCGGCTATTCGCTCAGCGATCGCAGCGCTGACCTGATCGGGCGATTACACAGGGACGCCGATCTTTATCCAACCGACCGTCGTTCCGATCGCCGCGTCGGACGGCGATATTGCGCCGACGTTCGCCTCGACGGTCACACGACCTCCTCGTATCGGCGGAACGATCCGCCACGGACGAACGCGCTGATGGAAGGCCAGTATCACCCCATGATTATCCAGGACAAGGGCATCGATCGACCGCGTCATACCACAGGTATGGATGCCGTTACACGGTTCAAGCCACAGAGCTTCACGGCTCTCGAGATCAGGGCTGACCAGCAGCCCCAGCAGTCGCTGGATGGGGCCCCTGGCAAATCGTATCCGATCGGCGAGCGTCTCGCCCGTATCGAGGTTGACCAGTCGATATCCATCGGACTTGACAGCATCGCCTCCCACGCTCATAATGGCTGGTTGCAGTCTTGATGATTACCGAACGTTGATTCGTCCATCAGGAAGCCAAGATCCGTCGTCGTCAAGGAGATCGCATCCATGTCGGAAGATAAACCCGCAATGATATACCCGGTACCTGAGCACGTCGAAGCCGGATCGAATAAGTACACCCTCGTGATCACAGCAGCCAAGCGTGCGCGACAGATCGCCAACGGCGCAGATCCATTTGTGCCGTCCCACTCGTCCAATCCGCTTACGACCGCGTTCGAGGAACTGGCACAAAGCATGGTGATCGCGATCCAGACTCCGGAGCCGGAGGTCGTCCCGGTGATAGAGCCGGAGAACCATCTGGCGTCCGTTGCTTCGGTGATTAGCCCGCAGATCGACGAAGCGGATGATGCAACGGTACAGGATCTATACCACGATGATGAGGACTTAGATGAGGCCGGTGATCTGGAGAGCCAGTTAGTTCGAAGCTTGATGGGGGCAGACACGATAGAGGATGGTTCTGATACCGATGAGGATCTCGACGGGCTTACCATTGTTGATGCCGAATCCGACGAGATGGAAGAACCCATCGAGAATGAACCGGGCCTCTAAACGAGTGTCCGTTATGGGTAGGTCCGTCATCCACGATGGCTGATAAACGCGACTATTACGAGGTTATGGGCCTCGACCGAAATGCATCGGCCGATGATATCAAGAAGGCCTTCCGGTCGCTGGCCCGCCGATATCATCCTGATGTGAACAGAGACCCCAACGCTGACCTTCGTTTCAAGGAAATCAACGAAGCCTATGAGGTTCTTAGCGATCCTGAGCGGCGCGAGGTATACGATCGCTATGGACATGACGGACTGAACGGCGGTTCGCATGGTTCGGCCGGCTACGGCGGTTTCACCGATATCTTCGATATGTTCTTCGGCGCTACGCCTCGCGGAGCCGGTCAGACTTCAGCGACTCAGCCCGGCGATGACCTGCGTCAGGATATCGAGATCACCCTGGAGGAGGTCGCTCTCGGCGTCGAGAAGCACATACGGTTCACCCATCTGGAAACCTGCGATCTCTGCGAGGGTCATGGCGCGGAACCCGGTAGCAAGTCAGAGGTGTGCGCAACCTGCCGCGGTACTGGCCAGGTCCGGCATGTGCAGAATACCATTCTGGGTACGTTCCAGGTAGCTGCGCCGTGCGGCCGATGTCACGGTGAGGGCAGGATTATCAGCCAACCGTGTCCTCAATGCGCCGGCGCCAGTCGTGTCCGCAAGACGCGCGAACGGCGCGTCAAAGTGCCGGCAGGCGTCGATACCGGATCGCGCATTCGGCTATCGGGCGACGGAGATGCGGGTCTGCGAGGAGGACCGCCTGGAGATCTTTATCTCGTTATCCATGTCCGGCCTCATGAGATCTTCGAACGCCGCGGCAACGACCTCTACTGCGAGGTAAGCATCCCGTTTACGATTGCCACGCTTGGTGGGACGATTGAAGCGCCTACGCTTTCGGGCTTCGAAACGTTGGAGATACCCGACGGCACTCAGACGCACACATCGTTCACGCTGCGCGGCAAGGGGTTGCCCGATCGCAACGGCCGCGCCCGTGGACACCTGTACGTCATCGTTCGCGTGGAGGTGCCTCGTAGACTGAGCTCGGAACAGAAGCAGGCTCTCAGGGCGTTCGCTGAAAGCATGAACGAGGAAGTCAACGGCGAAGAACGGGGCATCTTCAGCCGGTTGTTCAAAGGGGACCGGTGACTGACTCGCCGCACTCCTGCTACCGCCGAGATCGCTGAGGTAACAGGTGCACTGGATCGAAGTCAGTGTCGTATGCTCCTTGCCCTCGGAGGAACCGGTTTCGGCGGCGCTGATGAACCACGGCTGCGCTGGAACCGCTACCGAGGGGTTCTCGGAAGAAGGAACACCCTACGCAACGGTTCGTGGCTGGTTGACGCCGCCTTGCGATGACGTTCTGACACGGCTGAAGGGAGATCTCGAAGAGCTTCGGTTACAGGACGCCGTCGCCTATACAGAGATACGCTGCGACGAGGTTTCCGATGAGGGATGGCTCGACAGCTGGCGCAGCCACCATCATCCGCGCGCGGTTGGACGTAGCCTGCTCATCACGCCACCATGGCGATCAGGTAACCCGGGCAATCGGTTCGAGGTCGTCATCGAACCCGGGATGGCCTTCGGCACCGGCTCTCACCCAACCACGCTCCTGTCTCTGGAGCTTATGGAGCGCGTCATCGTTCCCGGCTTACCCGTCGCGGATGTTGGCACCGGTTCGGGCATTCTTGCGATTGCTGCGGCGCGTCTCGGAGCTTCTCATGTAACCGCATCGGAGATTGACGCACTGCCGCGCCAGATTGCACAACAGAACGTCGATGCGAACTGCGTCCGGCATATCGTCGAGGTTCTCGATCCCGAGGAGTTTGCGGCCCGGCGGCCACGATGCGACGTTGTCGTATGCAATATCATCGCCGAAACGATCGCGGAGCTTGCTCCGCTGCTTGCCTCTATTCTCAAGCCTACCGGTCACCTGATCCTATCCGGGATCGTAGCAGAGCGACTTGACCTGCCGCTCCGACGACTGGCCGCCGAAGGTCTCCGCCCACTTGAGATCGTGGCCGACGATGTCTGGCGCGCGGTCCTCTTGACCAGACCGTAAACGTCAGAGCAACGAATATGTCGCTCCGTCATCTATGGCTGGACGGCCCTCTTCCCGAGGCCGGCTGCATCACGATCGACGGGGAGATCCACCACCGTCTTACGCACGTTAACAGGGCCCGTCCCGGCGATCGGTTTGTGCTGCGGGGTTGTGACGGTTGTGCCTATCTGGGAGTGGTGCGCGCAATGGGTAGGGCGGATCTCCGATTTGAGGTTCTCGAAGTCCTTCCAGCCCCTCCACCGCCGAAGCGGCACATCACGGTTACTCAGGCGGTGGTGCGAGGCGATCGATTCGATGAGGTGCTTCGACATGGAACCGAGATTGGAGCAGCTGCATTTCATCCAGTAATCACCAGGCGAACCGTGCATCGCAGTACGGAAGGCGACAGCGGCAATCGCTCCGCACGCTGGCAAGCCATCGTCCGATCGGCAGCCGAGCAGGCTCAGAGAGACCGAATCCCTCCGGTGCACCCGACGACGATTCTGTCCCAACGGCTCGATGAGCTCGATCATGACACGACTGCAGCGCTCGTCCTCGATCCCCGTGCGAGCATGTCCCTCGGCGCCGCTCGACACAAACCGACGATTGGCAACGCAGACAGCATCGCGTTGTTCGTTGGACCCGAGGGGGGATACTGTGATGAAGAGATCGCCCAGCTCATCGATGCAGGCGTATGGCCAGTCAGGCTTGGCTCATATATCCTAAGGACCGAGGTCGCCGCCATCGCAGCGCTTGCCACGCTGCTCCTGGCAGACGACTAGACGTTGACCGCTGCGTAGGCTTGTGCTATCCTCTGCCCACCCAGGAGAGGCAACCACCCATTATGTCGACTTCCCTTGTAGCGATCGTCGGACGACCGAATGTCGGCAAATCGACGCTGTTCAACCGTCTCGTCGGCAAACGCATTGCGATCGTTGAAGATACACCCGGCATCACCCGCGACCGGCTCTACGCTCCGTGTGATTGGCAGGGCCGATCGTTCACGGTCATCGACACCGGGGGCATCGTCCTGGACGATCGCGATCCCCTAACCTCTCAGGTGCGACGGCAGGCGGAGATCGCGATCGAAGAGGCGGACGTTGTATTGTTCATGGTCGACGCTCCTGAAGGCATACTGGATGCCGATCGGGAGATCGCCGATGTCCTGCGCCGCGCGGCCTGTCCGATACTCGTTGTTGCCAATAAGGCGGATAATCGGCGCATCGAGACCGATGCAGCGGAGTTCCACGAGTTCGGCATCGGTCCGGTCTACCCTGTCTCGTCCGTGCATGGTCATGGTATCGCCGAACTCCTCGACGCGACGGTCGCAGCGCTGCCTGTAGAGGAGTCTGCCACAGAGGATGACGAGACGGCGCGCATCGCTATTGTCGGTCGTCCGAATGTTGGCAAGTCCTCTCTGATCAACTCTCTCCTGGGCGCCGATCGGGTCATCGTATCGGATATACCGGGCACCACGCGGGACGCGATTGATACGCTGGTCGAGCATGATGGACAGCGTGCGCTGCTCATCGACACGGCGGGGATTCGACGGGCTGGTAAAATTCAGGGCAGCGTTGAGTTCTACACTGTTCTCCGAGCCCGTTCCGCCATAGAACGCGCCCATGTGGGCGTTGTCGTCATCGATGGGAATGCCGGTCTCCTGGACGGCGATCTCCGTGTTGCCGGGCTTGTACATGAGGCGGGTCGGGGCTGTGTCCTTGCCGTCAATAAGTGGGATCTTGTCGATCCCTATTCCGACAGCGGCCGTCCCACCCGGGGTTTGATCCAGCAGATGTCTCGTGAACTGTCAGATCGCCTCCCGTTCGTCGCCTACGCACCGCACGTCTTCTGCTCCGCAGTCAGTGGGCTCGGCGTCCTTGACGTCCTGGACACGGCCCTTGAGGCTGCGGCGAACCACGCGATGCGTATCCCTACCGGAGAGCTCAACAGGCTGATCCATGCAGCAATCGAGGAACGCCCTCGGACGCATCACGGACGCCGGCTACGCATCTATTATGCTACGATGGCACGGGTCCAGCCGCCCGTCATCGTATTGTTCGTCAACGATCCCGAGCTGGTCCACTTCTCCTATCTCCGATATCTGGAGAACCGGATTCGGGAAGCGTATCCGCTGCCAGGAACGCCGCTCGTTCTTCGGATTCGTCGAGCTTCTGGCGCACTGGACGATGAGAAGTCGCGCAAGCGATGAGCGCACTGCCTCCGACGGCCGACCAGCTGCCCGAGGAGCTCCTTCGAGCCGCCGGGCTTCAGGACACCGCGCGCGCACGACGACTCCTCGTCGGACTTGCGGGACAAGGCGTAACGGACGAGGATGTCGCACTGCTTCTCCCTTCGCTTCTGGATGCCGTCGGGGACTGTCCTGACCCCGATCGATCTCTCGGCAACTTCGTTCGATGGGCGGAAGCGCTGGTCAATCGCTCCACGCACTTTCGGTACCTGCTAACGCATCCGGCTGGCCTTCGGATCTTATTCGCTGTCGGCGCTGCCAGCCAGTATCTGGCGGATCTCCTCGCGCGGGATCCGGAATACGTCGAGATTCTGACCAATCCGGGCGTCCGTTCCGGAGCCAGGCCGCCCGATCAAGTCCTTCGAGAACTATCCGGGCTTGTAAAGCGGATTGCGACCCCATCCCTGCAGCTCGACGCCATGCGGCGGTTTCGCCAACGGGAATACCTCCGCATCGCGGCGCGGGACATCCTTGGTCTCGCCGATATGCCCACCACGGCGCTCGAGTTTTCGAATCTCGCGGACGCCTGCATCCAGATCTGCGTTGAACTCGCGTCCGAAGAGGCGCACCATCGCTATCCCGATCGCACCCTGCCCGGCATGGCCGTGATCGCCCTGGGCAAGCTCGGCGGGCGGGAACTGAACTACTCAAGCGACATCGATCTGATCTTCGTTTGTGACGATCTGCAAGACAGCGATGCGGGGGCCATAGAGCTCGAGTTGGTGACCTTCGTTGCGGAGAAGGTGGTTGCCTTCCTTAGCCGCGACACCTCTCAGGGACATCTGTTCCGCGTCGATGTCCGATTGCGTCCGGAGGGTCGGTTCGGAGCCCTCGTTCGGTCGCTGAGTTCCTATAGAGCCTATTACGAGAGTTGGGCGGAGACATGGGAACGGCAGGCCATGCTCAAAGCCCGAACGGTCGCCGGCGATCGACGCATCGGTCATGCATTCGTGAACTCCCTTGCCCCGTTCACCTATCCCCGTGTCATGACCGGAACGATGATCGAGGAGATCCGAGCCAATAAGCGACGGATGGAGGCGCCCGCGCTAAAGAGCGGAGAACCATCGGCAAATGTCAAGATCGGTATCGGCGGGATTCGGGACATCGAGTTCGCAGTTCAGTACCTCCAGATGCGCCATGGATCGACTGACCCGATGGTCCGTACGGTGGGCACACTGCCAGCCATCGCACGGCTGCGACAGAGTCGTTTCCTTTCGGACCTTGATGCGAGGCGCCTGACGGACGGTTATATCTTCCTGCGCACCGTCGAACATCGGCTTCAGCTTTTGTACGACCGCCAGACCCAGAGCCTGCCCCCACGAGGGCGAGAGCGTGATCTATTAGCCAGGCGGCTCGGATTTGCCGACAGCAACGCGTTTCATGCCGAGTACGATCGAGTATGCGCCGAAGTCCGTTCGATCCATGAGCACATACTCGGGATCGAGCCGAACGACACATCGACGTACCCGGACGTTTCCTGGACAGGCTTACTCGCCGCACCGGAGGATTCCCGCTCCATGGCCGAGCTCGAGGAGCAGCTGAGAGCTGAGGGCTTCCACGACCCGGAGCAGGCGGTTCGGACGATCAAGATCAGCCTGCTGGGTACCGGACACGGCCGAGAGGCGCCGGACGCAGCAGCCGCCTTTCGAAAGCTCGCGGAGCGCTTGATTCCAGCATGCGCAGCCTCAGGGGATCCGGACGCCGCGTTGAGCGGTATCAGCCTGCTGGCCGAAGCGAACCCGAATCGAGCCGAGTGGTACAGCGCGCTCGAACACTCCCCCGATCTGATGCGGCGTCTGGTGCGCCTCGCCGCGGCAAGCGTGCCGATGATCAGCACCCTTGCTCGGCGTCTCGAATGGATTGACCTCCTGGTGAGCGAGGTTATTTCCGATCCCGAGGCCAAGCCAATCGAGGTAACCAGCGCCGAGCTTCAAGAACGTCTGCCCGCTCACTCAGACGCTCCGGAACTGGATAGCCTGAGTTTCTGGGATGCGCTTGCGACGTATCTGCATAGAGAGCGGCTTCGGATCGGAGCGCGTGATATCTGGGGCGAAGCTGATGTCGAGACTATCGCCCTTGAGTTGACCCGACTCTCGGAAGTTGCGCTATCGACAATCCTCGACCACTGTGTCCGGACGCTCCCCAACAGTGCGTCAGCGCCACCCATTGCGATCATCGGTCTCGGAAAGTTCGGAGGTATGGAACTATCCTACGGCTCCGATCTTGACCTGCTGTTCGTTCTTGCTGACGAGGCGGCAGATCGTGCTGAAGGTACGGCATCGACGGCCGGCGGTCGACTCGGATCTGCGCTCGCTGAGGCCGTGATCGACTCGACGCGCTTCCTTCGACAACGTGGCTTGCCCTTCGTCCTCGACCCACGCCTCAGGCCGGATGGACGGTTCGGCGCCGTGGCGATGTCGGTCGCCCAGCTGCAGCAGTATTATGAATCGCGAGCCGAGATGTGGGAGAGACAGGCGTTGATCAAAGCGAGACTCGTTGCCGGATCGGAAGAACTCGGCGCCAACGTGGTCGAGATCCTGCGGCGCGCGGTGTACTGTTCGCCATTCACGCAGGAACACGACGCTGCTGTTCGGGCAATGAAAACAAGAATCGAGAGCGAACGGTTGAAGCGTGGAGAGGAGTACAGCGATCTGAAGCTAGGACACGGCGGATTGAGTGACTGTGAGTTTGTCACCCAGCTATATCAGCTTCGATTCGGGCCCGAGCATCCGTCGGTTCGTGCTGTTGGGACTACGCAGGCTCTGGACGCGCTTGCCTGTGTCGGCGGCTTGCCGCCATCGGATGCAGCCCGGTTTGTCGAGAACTACCGTTACCTTGGACGAGTCCGCAATCGTCTCGCGCTTATAGCCGGCCAGCCCATCGATACGCTGCCGAGCGATCGGCAGAGGCTTCGCGCCCTGGCGATCGGGCTCGGCGTGCTGGACAGCGGCGCAATCCGCGCCGAGGAAGGTCTGATCGCCGAAATACGTGAGCGAATGCAGGAGACGCGTCGGCTGTTCGAGCTGCGTTTCACCGCCGACACTGCGAGGTCCGTACATGCCTGATATTGCGCCGGGTCTCACCGTGGCTTTCGCGGCCTATCTGCTAGGCGGTATTCCTGTCGGCTTGATCGTCGCCAGACGTGTCGCGGGGATCGATGTGCGCGAGCATGGAAGCAGTAATATCGGCGCTACCAACGTCTATCGGGTCGTCGGCGCCAGGGCCGGCGCGCTGGTATGGGTCCTTGACGTGCTCAAAGGCGTTGCGCCTACGATCGGCGCTGCGCATCTCGGCCTCCATACAGGATGGTGTGTTCTGGCCGGCCTTGCGGCCGTTGTAGGCCACAGCTTCTCACCATTCCTTCGGTTTCGAGGCGGTAAAGGAGCGGCAACAAGCTTTGGTGTAATGCTCGGCGTCATGTGGCCGGTCGCAGCGTGCACCGTCGTTCTCTGGCTCGGACTCGTAGCCATCACTCGCTATGTATCCGTCGCAACGATCGTCAGTGCGGCCGCAATGACACCGTTGACACTGGTTCTGTTTAGCGGAGACACACCACGGCTCGTGCTGGCGATTCTGGCAGGCACGCTGACGATCCTACGACATCGGAGCAACATCCAGAGGCTCCTGAACGGTACGGAACATCGATTCGGTCAACGCTAGCCATCGAAGCGAAGACGCCTCCCGTACGTTGACCTGCCGGGGTCTGGATCGGTATAATCGGCTGCGCAAGGGCGATTGGCTCAGCGGCAGAGCGCCTCGTTCACACCGAGGAGGTCACTGGTTCAAATCCAGTATCGCCCATAGACCCCTGTCCACGGCAACCTCCGATCCCGAATCGCCCTCCGAGCGATGGCGCCGCCGATCAAGTGATCCGGTGGCAAGCATCACCTTCTTGCGGTGATCTTTACTCCGCTCCGGACGGCGGTCGGAACATTTGCTTTGGGAACCTCGTGCCGGGTCGCGTCGCAACCCAAACGGCCCGCGCAACCGTACCGGCCTCGGCACGATCGACGTCCGACCAATCGAGTCGGGAGCTGCGGAGAGCCAGCTGCCTGGCTTCACCGCGAAGCGCTGACGCCGGCTTGTTCAGCTCATCCAGGGGTATCTTGTTCGGGCGGTGCGTGAACGGCCGCAGATCCGGTGTCGACTGCATGCAGGCCCGCAACGGCCGTCCCGTTCGATCGAACCGATTCATCGGCGGGATACCCAGCACCAATCCGATGGTTCGGGTGATGCTCGTATGGTCATAGTAGCTGCTCACCACGGCGCCGCGTCGGGTATAGGGCGATACGCAGTAGGCAAGGGTACGGTGGCCATCCACATGGTCTACCCCAAGCTGCGAATCGTCTTCGATCGAGAGGATGAGGGTTTTCGGCCAGAACCGGCTATGGGAAATCGCATCAACGATCCGCCCGAAGGCCAGGTCGTTGTCCGCGACCATAGCCCGCGGCGTCGGCATACCGGGATTGCTGCCCGATGTGTGGTTATTGGGTAATAGAATAATCGTCAGATTCGGCATCGATCCTTTTCGCTCCCAATCCCGAAACTCCGCCAGAAACTGATCGGCTCTCCATTGATCGGATGCGTTCATCGGGAAACCGATGTAATGGGGATGCAGAAAGCGCCTCAGCGCCGCATTATCCGTCTCCGCTGTGATCCGATATCGCCCGTTGCCCGCTTTATAGTCGAGCCACATCTCGGTCCAGGTCGGCAAACCCTTACGTTTGGGCTGCTGCAGGTCGACGATCTTCGGCCTGTTCACGTATTCACCAAAGACGCGCACGGTCTTGCCTCGCGCGGCCGCTGCCGTCCATAGAAAGCCCTTCGGCGAATAGGCAAGCGGATCGCCGCCATCGTAGGGATAACTGCGCGCATACGACGAGTAGTTCTGTTCCATATAGGCGTTGCAGATCGCCGACGAGGTCCATTGGTGCCCATCTGCCGAGTTCGTTCCGCTGGTGTAGGTGTTGTCGAGGAGTACGAACTCCCGTGCGATGGCGTGCTGGTTCGGGGTCACTTCCTCCGGGAACAGACAGAGGGATGGGTCGCCGTTGCCCTCCTTCATATCGCCCAGTGTCAGATCGTAGGTATGGTTCTCTTTGATGATGTAGACCACGTGTTCAAACACCGATGGCTCTCCGAGCCGCTCGGGGATGGGCTGGGGAGCGACCTTTCGACGGGCCGGTAAGTCTACGAACCAGCTGTTGTTGGAGGCGACAGCGAGCGTGTGTCGCTTGAGGTCGGTCAAGTCGTTCGGCGCCAGAACCTGGACCACCCCTGCACTGGAATGGACGAACCGTGCGCCGTTACGTGTGTCCCCCTGCGAACCGATGCCTTTCGAACTCCCGATCCATACTCGACCGTTCTGCTGCGCGAGGGCGATCGGGAACCATCCGGTGGGGACATAACCCGCTGGTCGATCCACTGCCGGCAGACCATCGATATTGAGCGGCAGCACCGCCAGGGCGTTGGCGCCGCCGCACGCAACATACAGCGTGCGCTGATCCGGTGACAGCGCGATATCCGTCGGCATATGACCGAATCCGGGATCCTCGCGAGCTCCCACTGCGACAGTAGCCGCAACCACGGCGTTCACAGAGTCGAGTACTGATATCGTATCACTGTCCGAGTTGGCGACGTAGACATGCTGGCCCGTCGGATCAACGACGATGCCTGACGGCTGGCGACCGACGGATATCTCCCTGGTCTGAAACGTCCCGGTATCGACCAGGGTCACCGACCCGCGCAGGGCTGCGTCCGTTGCACGGTCAATCCGGACGCGCGTTCCGGCGGACAGGGCCGTATCAACCTCATCGGCGGGCAGAAACCCACCCCGATTCGAAACCCAGAGCTGCCGGTCATTCGGCGACAAGGCGAGATGATAGGGACACACGCCGACGGGGATCGTTCGCACCACGAGACCCGTGATGGTATCGATGACGCTTACGGCATTTCGAGTGCCCAATGCCACATAGAGTCGGGTGCCATCGCTCGAGACCGCCAGTCCCGCTGCCTGGGGATCGGTCGGCACACCCTGCGGTTTCGGCGCACCACCAACGACGTCCAGTTCACGCAATACTCGGAGACGTTGATCCTCTACCGACACGTCGACGACCCGGGCTCCCGATGAAAAATAGAACCGCTTGCCGGACGGATGCCACGCGATACCCAGTGGCCCGCCGCCCCGGTTCAACTCGCCCAGAATGGACAGCGCGCTATCCATCAGGATGACCTTGCGAGGACACAGCACTGCCACCGTCTGACCATCCGGAGCAAGGGCCAGGTCCTTCGGTCGTTCGTTCCGGGTCACGGTCCACGTTCCGGCCGGCGCGATCCGCTGACCAGTGGTCACCACAGCGCCGGTGTCGGTCCGCCCGACGGTCTCCGGCCCCTGTCGACGGGCCAGCATAACGACACCGACGCTGCCGATGATCGTAAGGAGGAGCAAGATCGCTCGCGTTTTGTTCATTAGTGGTCCACCTCCATCTCCCGAACCGTTCGTGGCTGGTTCCGGCCGCCTATCTCACGCGAAGTTCGTCCAATCTCGGAAGTTGCCGCGCAGCAGCCTGTGCACGTCCGCTTCAATGTCAGAAGCCGTCACAGGCCTGCCCGCGTGGTGCAATCCGACATAGGTCTCAGCCAGCGCCCTGCCGATGATCTCGCGCGACACAGGCCATTTGTACAGCAGTTGATCCAGGACTCGAGCGTCCGAGTGCTGCGCAACGAAGGTGGCGCCGAGCATTTCCAGCCGTTCTCGGGTTATCTCTTCGATGATCGACGGATTATTAAGAAACCACCAGCATCCGAACGGAAGGATATTGCTGAACTTGCGACACGTCACGCAGAGCTCATGTTGGTTTTCGCGTGAAAGCATCGTGAGGAGAAATCGGTTGTCGGGATAATGACTTGCGAGATGCTCGACCGCCGTGACATCGGCGCGGGCCACACCGTCGCCCGCGAGCCGCAAGGCCGGGTTCACCTGCCTTCGAACCCCGATCATCAAGGCCAGCGGGAGATCGTACTCAAGGCAAGCGGGCAGCACCGCTTCGGAGAGCAGGCGCGTGATCGGGGTGTCGTCCGGATAGGTGAAACTCGCTGGCAACGAAACCGCCATGTAGAGCGGCTGCATTCGTTCCGTCCAGCTTGACAGGAACCGTCGAACCTCATCGCACGTCGCACCGGTCATCCCGACTTCGACATCGTAGCCTGCGGATCGAAGGGTTGCGCACGCGCTCGGCCAGTGGATCAGAAGCTGGTCGAGACGCAGCGCCGCTTTGTATCGCGGGTTGATCTCGAGGCCTGACATCCATAGGCGGGACTCCTCGGGGTCGAACGGATCATTGGTCATCACAGCAACATCGACACCGGCCATGTCCAGAATCCGATTCGCGTATTCCATGGGATCCTGAGCACGAAGGTACTCCCGCGCTTCCGTCAAATCCGGAGCCGTAGCGTCAAGACCCAGGGCGGTCAGGACTCGTACGACCCCCTGTGTAGCTTCTGAGATCGGGGCGCGTCGGACGAACAACTCCCGCCAGATAAGATCAGCCTGGGCGGGACCATCCATGGCCCAGAAATCATCGTACGCGAGCCGGGCCACTCGAAACAGCTCCGAAATCAGATAGTGGTAGCCCAACAGCGCATCGATCCCGAACAGATTGAGCCTGCCGAACTCTGGCGCGAAAAGATGCGTGTGCATGTCCGTCACGATCTGTCTCTGGACTGCGGTGTGGACAGCCGACCGTATCTCCTCCGTTGTGTGGTATTGGGTCGAGGTCATAAGCGTTCGTACTTCCTTTACTGACTGTGGACTCCCGGTACCCGGGGAGGCGGCGATCATAACCCTGAGCCAGACACATCCGCTGGGGTATGCTCAGCGCAACGCTTTACGGGAGGTCGCTCTACAGTGCGTTTTCTACACCCATTAGCCGTGATCCTTCTATTAGCCGCGACAGCCAGCGGTCAGGATCCGGATGCGATCACCGTTCTCCATGCCGGAGCCCCCGTTCCGTACGAAGCGATGCTGGAGGACCTGGCGAAAGCCGATGTCGTTCTGGTCGGCGAGCAACATGGACTTACTGCTGGCCATGCGTTTGAGGCGCGCCTGCTGCAATCACTCACGAGCGCCGCGCCTCGGCTGACGCTGTCGCTCGAGATGTTCGAGTCCGATATCCAGCTCGTATTAGATGAGTACCTGAGAGGGCAGATCACCGAATCCGCCTTTCTTGCGGCCAGTCGGCCCTGGCCCCGATACAAGTCCGACTATCGACCGCTCATCGAGTGGTCCAGAGCGCATCAGATCAAGGTCGTAGCAGCCAACGTACCGCGCCGATACGTGAACATCGTCTCGCGGCAAGGTCAGGGGGCGCTTCGAATGCTCTCTCGAGACTCGCGACGCTACCTGCCCCGCCTGCCCTATTCGATGCAGATCAGTCCGGGGTATGAACAGGCTCTTGATGCGATCTTCGGAGGTGGCCACGACTCGGCCGGGGCAGCCGGCATGCCCACCGCTGAGCATATGAAACAGGCCCAGGCGCTCTGGGACATTGGCATGGCGGAGAGCGTTCTGCGTGCGCGGCGTAGCCACCGCAACGGTGTCATCCTCCACATCTGCGGAAGTATGCACTGCGAGCGTGGGTATGGAATTACCGAGCGTCTCCGGGCGGCCTCTCGTGGCCTCACTATTCGTACTGTGATTATCCGAACCGAGGGTAGTCTGGTCGATGCGCAATCGACGGAACTGGGCGACTATACCGTTGTCTGCCCACCGAATCCCACCGTTTCGGACGAGTTGGAGCAGCCCGCCGCAAGATCCCGGTAAGTCCTTGCTTCTCGCCGGAGGTTGACCGATCACCCCTCCTGATGCTATTCTGACAGGGGATCGCCGCACCTGTGGCGCTTGATATAGTCGTGCGCGGCGCGGAAACCGCCTGCGATCGATCGAGAGCCGTCTCTGAGCGCCTTTCACCTGGACGTAACCATGGCTATCGCCACGTGGAGATATGATGCAGGCTAGTACAACCAAAGCCGGACCGTGCACCTACGAGATGGAGATTCAGGTCGCTGCAGAGGAAGTCGACAAGGGCTTCCATCGAGCGTACCGTGACTTTGCTGAGATCACGAAGGTTCCGGGCTTTCGCCCGGGTAAGGCGCCGAGACGCATCCTGGAGCGTTACGTTGATCAGGAACGACTCGAACGCCATGTCATGGAGATCATCGCAGGTCCCGCATTCCGTGAAGCCGCGGCGCAGGAGGGTCTGATCCCTGAGACTGAACCCGATGTCGAACCGGGCGATATCCAGGAAGGCGATCCATGGACGTTCCGAGCTCGTTTCTACACCGCACCGGTGGTCGAACTTGGCGATGTTGAAAGTATCTCTGTACGTCGGCCTATCTTTGAAGTGACGGACGCCATCATCGATCAAGCCATCGAGAACCTCCGGTCGCAGCATCTAGATCATCGTCCCGTCACCGATCGGGGCATACAGGCGGGTGATGTCGCGGTGATCGATCTGATCCTGACGCTCGAAGGTGAAACAGCGGGTTCTCCTGAACGGATTCTGTATCGGTATGGTGATGGGATACCGGGCTTCGATGACGCCATCACCGGCCAGATCCCAGACGAAACGCGTGAGTTCGATCTCACCTATCCCGACGATTACCGCGACCCTGAGCGCGCTGGTAAGCCGGCGCGCTGCAGTGCGCACGTTGTCTCCATCCATACCGAGGTTGCTCCCGATGTCACGGATGCATGGATCCAATCGACCGGGAACGGAGATAGCGTGGAGGCCTTCCGCAACAGGGAGCGCGAACGGATCACAGAACGCCAGCGGGAGATCAGCGACGAGATCGCTGCCAATGCCGCGATAGAAGCATTAGCATCCTCATCCACGGTCGAGTACCCCCCGCCGCTGCTGGAATCCGAGATCTCGACACTGGTATCTCGCCTGAGATCAGAACTCGCCCAGACCTCTACGAGCTACGAACAGTACCTTGCAGCGGGCAATATGACTGCGGAACAACACGAATCACGTCTCGAGGCGGAAGCGGATGCCAGAGTGCGCACTCGCCTGGTGTTGAGGGAGTACGCCCGCAGCGCAGGGATAACGATCACCGATGATGACGCTGAGAGCGCTCAGGATGCGACCCGGCTCCTTATCGAGAATGAGCAGATTCCCAGCGAAGCGATGGCGCGCAGCTACACCTATAGCGTGCTCAATCGGATTCTTCATCAACGGATAACGCAGCATCTACTTCCCCGTGTCCAGATCACCGAATATGTCTGGAAGGATGACGCACATGTCGAAGGAGGAGCAGCCAACGATGCATAGAGTCCGTTCCCAGGGCGTCATCCCCATGGTGGTAGAGCAAAGCGAGCGAGGCGAGCGGGCCTACGACCTCTACTCAAGGCTGCTGCGAGATCGGATCGTCTTTATCGGCGATCCGATTGATGACCATATCGCCAACCTCATCATCGCCGAGCTCCTGTTCCTTGAGCGCGAACCGCCCCATGGCGCGGACATCGACCTCTATATCAACAGCCCGGGCGGAAGCGTATCCGCTGGCCTGGCGATCTACGACACGATGCAGATCCTCAAGTGCGACATCGCTACGATCTGTGTCGGCATGGCGGCATCGATGTCCGCGGTTTTGCTCGCCGGCGGCGCGAAGGGTAAACGGTATGCCCTGCCCAACGCACGCGTCATGATCCATCAAGTGAGCGGAGGGTACGAAGGAACCGTTACCGATGCCCGAATACGCCTCGAAGAGATGGACAAGGCGCATGATACGCTGATCCGTTTGATCGCTGGACATACAGGACGCGATCTTGAGCAGGTACGCAAGGATTGTGATCGGGATCATTGGATGTCGGCTCCCGAAGCCCGGGACTACGGCCTCATCGATCAGGTTATGGAGCGGGGCCTGCGTTCCGAGGGTTCCTGACCGGATGAATCGCAGCGGCACAGCCGCATGACCCCGGGTGTTTGTTGGACCCACCAGCAGCGATGAGTGAGTCACTGCCGGATCGGTCCCCCCGATCCAGATCCGCCACGCCTCGCAAACGCAGCCGCCGGAAACGCTCTACCGATGGTGGGCCCATCCCGGTCCTGCCAATACGGGATCAGGTCTACTATCCGTATGGCATGATATCGATCCTCGTAGGCCGCGAGCGATCGATCCGCGCTGTTGAAGCGGCCTGGGAGGCGGACCGCAGAATCGCGCTTCTGACCCAGCGCGCCGTTAGTACCGATGAGCCGAAGGCCGAGGACCTATATGCCGTCGGTATCATCGCCGAAGTCATGCAGATGCTCCGCATCCCGGACGGCACACTCAGGGTCATCGCCGCTGGCACCCACCGTATCCACGCGATCTCGTTCGCGGACGTCAATGAATATCTCACCGCAAGGGTATGTACGGCGGACGATATCCCAGCCGACGAGATCGAGGCAGAGGGCCTCGCCCGCGGTGTCCGCACTCAGTTCGATCATGTCGTGCACGCCGGCAGAAGCATCGCCCCGGAGGCGCTCGTTTCTGTTGCATCGATCACCGATCCATCCGCTCTGGCCTACTCGATCCTCGCCCATTTGAGTCATTTGCCCGTCGATGTGCGACAGGAGCTTCTCGAGATCGACAAGGTAGGCGAGCGCCTTGAGCGATTGCTCCGGCTGCTCCGACGCGAATCCGACATCATTGATGTCCAGCGCCAAATACGCGCTCGCGTAGAGAAGGAGATCGGCGATAATCAGCGGGAGATGATCCTCCGCGAACAGATGAAGGCGATCCAGGACGAGCTGCGGCAGAGGGATGACCGAAGCGGCGAGACCGACGACTACCGTCAGACGATCGAGGCCTGCGGCATGCCGCTACAGGCAAGCGAGCGAGCCCTAAAGGAAGTGGATCGTCTTGAGCGTACGCCTTTCGGATCGCCTGAAGGGGCGGTAATCCGAAGCTATCTCGATTGGCTCATCGCTCTCCCGTGGTCGGTATCCAGCGAAGATCGGATTGTCATCGCAGAAGCCGCTGCGATTCTCGAGGAGGAGCATCACGGTCTTCAGAAAGCCAAGGACCGCATCCTGGAGTACCTGGCCGTACGACAGCTGGCGCGAGGTGCGCTGAAGAGCCCGATTCTGTGTTTCACAGGACCGCCCGGGGTGGGCAAGACCTCGATCGGAAAATCGATCGCGAAGGCGCTCGGGCGTAAGTTCGCTCGGGTATCACTGGGCGGGATCCGCGATGAGGCCGAGATCCGCGGCCATCGGCGGACCTATGTCGGAGCGCTGCCCGGTCGTATCATGCAGGGCATTCGGCATGCAGGGGTACGAAATCCCGTGTTCATGCTGGACGAAGTCGACAAGCTGGGCATGGATTTCCGAGGGGACCCATCCTCCGCTCTACTCGAAGCGCTCGATCCCGAGCAGAACGGCGAGTTCAGTGACCATTACATCGAGCTGCCGTTCGATCTCCGGGACGTCATGTTCATCGCAACAGCCAACCTGCTCGATCCCATTCCTCCTGCGCTGCGGGATCGCATGGAGGTAATACCCTTCGCTGGATATACGGAGGAGGAAAAACGGACCATCGCACAACGGTTCCTATGGCCGAAGCAGATGGTGGAAAACGGCATCGCGAACGAACCCTTCACCGTTGATGACGCGGCAACGACGCGCATGATTAGCGAATATACGAGAGAAGCCGGAGTGCGAGCCCTGGAACGGGAAATCGCCTCGGTATGTCGCAAAGTCGCACGCGCCGTTGCGGAAGGCCGTCCTGGGCCGAGCGCACTGACCGTCGACGATGTGCCGGGCTATCTTGGACGCGGGCGCTACCGACACGAAGCCGCAAGCGAACGGGATGAAGTCGGGGCTGCAACGGGTCTTGTCTTCACCGAAGTTGGCGGGGACATCGTCACCGTAGAGGTCAGCCTGATTGACGGTAACGAACCTCGTTTGACTCTGACCGGCCAACTCGGCGAGGTGATGCGCGAATCGGCACAAGCCGCACTGACCTGTATCCGCTCCAGGGCGCATTCCCTGGGGATCGACCCAACGTTCAACGGTCGCCTTGACGTTCACGTTCACGTACCGTCAGGTGGCATACCGAAGGACGGTCCGTCAGCGGGCATTACGATCGCCACGGCGCTGGCAAGCGCGGCGACCGGTCGTCCTGTATCAAGTTCCGTCGCGATGACCGGCGAAGTCACCCTTCGCGGCCGGATCCTACCTGTAGGCGGCGTACGAGAGAAGATCCTCGGCGCTCATCGAGCGGGTATCCGACGGATCATACTGCCCGCCGAGAACCTTCGGGACGTCGACGATGTCCCGGATAACGTTCGGAGCGAGATCGTATGCGAATACGTCGAACACCTGGATGAAGCGTTGGCTCACGCACTCGCCCCGCCATCGTCGTCTGTCTCCCCGCCTCGAACTTGAAAGGCCCGCCGATAGATCCGCTCGTACTCTGGCGCCACTCGCGACCAATCATGATCCTCTGCCATACCGCGGCGGACGATCCGCTCCCATCGGCGTTTATCGCGATAGGCTGATACGGCGCGGGCGACGCCACCGACGATATCGGCCGGGGTCGGCGCTTCGAATAGGAGGCCGTTCCCGGTTCGCCGAAACTCACCGATATCCCGGATGGTGTCCGCCAACCCGCCGGTACGTCGGACCACCGGAACGGATCCATAGCGGAGGGCGATCATCTGTCCAAGGCCGCACGGCTCGAACCGTGACGGCATCAAGAACAGATCGCTTCCAGCGTATACTCTCGATGCGAGATAGGCATCGAAGCCTATTCGAACCCCTATTTCACCCGGTCGGCGCTTCGATGCATCCTGAAGGGCCGCCGACATCGTCTCATCCCCGACGCCGAGTATCGCTAACTGCACCCCCATATCGACGAGGTCATCGACGGCCTCCGAAACGAGATCGTGTCCCTTCTGCTCGCAGATCCTTGAGACCATTCCGATGATTGGCGTTCGCGGCGATACGCGCAAGCCCATGTCCGTCTGGAGCTGCGCTTTGCACTCGCGCTTTCCGGAGATATCGTCTCCTGCGTACCGCACAGCAAGGGACGAGTCCGACCAGGGATCATTGCGTTTCGCATCGATTCCGTTCACGATCCCGACGAAGCGTCCCTGCGTGTGCAGATATGCCATCAATCCCTCCAGGCCTCCTCCGTATTCCGGGGTCTGCACTTCCCTGGCGTAGGTGTCAGAGACCGTGGTGACCATATCAGCGGAAACGATACCCGCCTTCAAAAAACTGAACCCCCCGTAATACTCGAGTCCATCCCATGTGAAGCGGCTCCACGGCAGGTGCGCTGCCTCCATCACGTTCGATCCGAACTGACCTGTATAGGCAAGGTTATGGACCGTATACACCAGGGCTGGTCGTTGGGATCGAGGCAGTTGAGCGAGATAGACCATTGCCATACCGGTATGCCAATCGTGAGCATGTACGATATCGGGAATCCAATCAGGGTCCGCACCCTGCCCTAAGAGAGCAGCGACCCTCCCGAATACCACATAGGCCTGCGCATCGCTCGTGTAGAGCCGTTCACTTTGATCGCCCTGTCCAAACCACCGATCGGAACGTATCAGATATGCGCTCAAGCCACATGTTAGTTCAGCCATCGCTACGGTTACATCCGGATCGAGGTCCCGCAGAACCCGATCGTCGCCGAGTTTGCAGATCGGTTCGCGCCGCGATCGGAGCGATTCATCCAGTAGCGGATAATGCGGCAGGGCGATTCGGACATCGTGCCCCAGGCCGGCTAACGCCGTGGGCAGGGCTCCGATCACGTCGGCAAGCCCGCCGACCTTCGCCTCCGGTTCGATCTCGGCGGCAACAAACAGTATGCGCACAGTAGCTGCTCCTATGGCGAGATCGTAGCGCACCTCGCCTCGATAAAGTATAGCCGGACCACAGGAGCTGACCGCACATAGGCGGTGTGTACCCATGCTGTGCTACAGTAACGGAAACATCCCAATCACCGAGGACGCACCTATGGGCTCTCGATTATGTTGCTGGGCGGCCAACACGGTAGCCCTCGCGTTACTTGCCAATCTCAACGTTGGGATCCACTACGCCGATGTGCCGTCGCTGGTGATCGCGACGCTGGCGATAGGCCTCGCGAATACGTTCGTACTTCCGATTCTACAGCTCGTAGCCTTACCCCTGAGCTGCGTGACCTTTGGACTGTCTGCGAGTATCATGAGTATGGTCCTCTTCTATGTCGTTGCGGCAATCGTGCCGGGCTTCGACGTCACGATCATGGGCGCTGTCGTCGGATCCCTGGGCACCGGGCTCGTTACTGGAATGATCGGCCGAGCTGCCAGGTGACGATGAACCGCGAGTAGACGAGTAACGCTCCGGCACCCGCTACGGCCATGAGACTCCTTCGAGCGCTCCTTCAGTTTCTGATGCCGGGCTTCGGCGTTAAGCGATGGCTCAGCCTCGCTCTGCCAGGCCTTCTTATCCTGGGCATGGGTATCGGGCTCCTTCGACGAGGAGAGGGCGTCGATATCATCCGAATACCCAATCGTATCCTGACCCTCATAGCGGCCCGTTCTGGCATACCGCTCTGGACCGATGCCGGGCCGTTCGTACTGATCGCCGGGCTTGTGTTCACAGCTATTGGCACGATCTGGCTTGTCTACTGTGTCAGACATCTGACCCATGCCCTTTCGCCCTCCGGCGCCAAACACGGATCCGTGACTGGCCTGGTGGACCGTGTGTTCCGCGCGAAGTACCTCGCACAGGGTCCAAGGATCGTAGCGATCGGCGGCGGTACGGGCCTGTCCACGATGCTGAGAGGTCTGAAGCACTACACCGCAAACATCGTCGCCATTGTCACCGTGACGGATGATGGTGGGTCCTCGGGTAAGCTCCACCGCCTATTGAACATACCGCCGCCGGGCGATATCCGAAACTGCCTGGTAGCACTGGCCGATGCCGAGGGTACCATGACCGAGTTACTCCAGTATCGATTTCGGGGACCCGGCACGGGAGAAGGACTCCGCGATCATGCGGTCGGTAATCTGCTGATAGCGGCGTTAACCGAGCTCAACAACGGCGACTTTCAGAAAGCCGTACTTCAGGCGAGCCAGGTTCTGAACATTCGCGGCGAAGTATGGCCGTCGACACTGGAGCAGATAACGCTTGTTGGAGAGATGGAGGACGGCTCAATCCTGCACGGCGAAACAACGATCGCCCACTCGCCTCTTAATATCAAGCGGATTCGCCTGAACCCCGAGGATGTCTCAGCTCCACCAGAGGTCATCGAGGCGATCGAAAACGCCGATATCATCGTCATTGGCCCTGGCAGTGTCTACACCAGCATCGTACCAAACCTCCTCGTCCGCGGTATACCCGAGGCGTTAAACCGCGCGCGCGCCCCACGAGTCTATGTATGCAACGTCATGACCCAACCGGGCGAGTCGGATCGTTTCTCCGCTTCGGACCATGTTCAGGCCGTGGTCGGACACGTTCCCGTCAAGATCGTTGACTATGTGCTGCTGAATACGGATGTGCCATCGCCCGCGCTGCTGGATAAGTACCGACTGTCAGGCTCAGGCCTGGTGACGGCCGACACGGATCGGATTCGAAAGCTCGGCTTCAAACCATTGCCCGGTTCGTTCATCAGCGGAACGGACGTGGTCCGCCATGATCCCACCAAGCTGGCCGAGGCAATCATGCGGCTGCTATCCTAGGCCTGCAAGGTGATGACCGGTTTGATTGCAGGCGCTCATATCCCGAGGTACGATAGCCGCGGATGAGTGAGACTGCCCGTCGTTCGCTGAACCTATAGGGGGAATATCATGCGATCTGAATCGCTCGAGTTTCTACGCACATTGGTCGATACACCCGGGCCTTCGGGCTATGAGCAGCCGGTTCAATCGGTCTTCCGCGCCTATGTTGCTCGGTTCGCCGACGAGGTCACCACCGATGTGATGGGGAACGTGATCGCCGTCCGTAATCCCGCAGGCAGCCCTCGCATCATGCTCGCTGGACACGCGGATGAGATCGGCTTCCAGGTCCGCTACATCAACGACGAGGGTCTATTGCACTTCGGGCCGATCGGGGGACATGACCCGATCGTCGCGGCCGGGCAGCGTGTGATTGTGCATGGCCCTAACGGCCCCGTCGTCGGGGTTCTGGGCCGCAAAGCGGTGCACCTCCTCGATGCCGGCGAACGGGACAAAGCTCCAGATCTAAAAGAGATGTGGATCGATATCGGCGCTATGAGTCGCGATGAAGCTCAGGCATGTGTCTCGATCGGAGATTGCGTGACCTATGCCGCGAAAGCCGAAGCCCTCCGGGGAGACATCTGGGTAGCGCGCTCCTTCGACGATAAGATGGGAGCGTTCGTCATCGCTGAGGTCCTCCGCCTGCTATCCGATCGAAGCCATTCGGCTGCCGTATATGCGGTTGCGACCGTACAGGAGGAAGTCGGTCTCAGAGGCGCTCGAACGAGCTCGTCCGCCATCGCTCCTGACGTCGGGATCGCCGTCGATGTGGGGCATTCCACCGACTTCCCGGGCGCCGACAAGCGCTCAGGCGGCGATATCAAGCTCGGAAGCGGACCCATGATCGCCCGAGGCCCGCATATCAATCCACATGTCTTTACGCGACTGGTCTCGGCGGCCCGGGATCACGAAATACCGCACACGATTGAGGCCATCCCGTCGGGTACCGGTACTGATGCCGACATCATCCAGATGGCAGCAGGCGGCGTGGCCAGTGGTGTCGTCTCTGTTCCGCTCCGCTACATGCACACTCCGAGTGAGGTGCTGCACCTTTCGGACGTGGAGAACGCCGCGCTGCTTCT